>Ga0209941_1000058_pt1 | contig 240865 bp, 220 predicted proteins | sample ThiBiot_300_plan_FD_183945 | JGI IMG/M metagenome (GOLD analysis project Ga0209941, IMG submission 183945) | Wastewater bioreactor microbial communities from Cape Town, South Africa - Thiocy_solids_1 (SPAdes) | ecosystem: Engineered > Bioremediation > Thiocyanate > Unclassified | place: South... | reverse complement strand
TTTACCGCATTTTAGATGAGGATGGAAAACCAATTGGAGTGCCTATAAAAGCGAGTGATTTTTACCAGAAACCCACGCTGAAGTTTTTGGAGGAAAAATATGCACCGAATGAGGCGAAACGCCAACTTCACAAAGCCCGTATCAAAAACGAAATAGACCGATTATTTGTCAGTAAAAAGCCCGCCCTGGATGAACTGTTGAAGCAACTCGAAAAGAAAGGTATATACACCAGCCTCCGCAGGAGCGATGCGGGTTTAATATACGGGATAACCTACGTGGACCATCAGACTAAATGCGTTTTCAACGGCAGCACTTTAGGTAAGCAGTATAGTGCAAAAGCCATTCAGGAAAGATGCCAAGCCAAAGAAAAAATTAAGCCTGATTTACAACCGCAATCTATCAAAAGGACAGAAGATATTCCATTGCCATTAAATAATAAAACACTGAATACTTCTAATATTGCCACCGAGCATATTACCTCTTCCATTACGGCAAACGGTAGCAACCTTATACAAACACTCATGCAGCCAGAACAGGCGGCAGACTATATCCCTAACCAACTAAAGAAAAAAGGCAAAAAGAAGAGAAAGAAAAGAAACATTTCCAATAACCAATAAAATATAAAATTATGGCTGTACAAACAGGTGAGAACGAACAAGCGCTGAGAAAGATTCTGGATATGACCAGGCTGATTAGTATCGTTATTTTGGTGATACACTTCTATTATTATTGCTATGCCGCTTTCCTGCAATGGGGATTGAGCAGTACTTTCAGCGACCGGATTTTGGGCAACATTTACAGAACAGGACTGTTCAGCTACTTTACTAAAAGCAAGTTGATTTCATTAGGCTTTTTGGTGATTTCCTTATTAGGAGCAAAAGGCCGTAAAGACGAAAAACTGAACCATAAAACGGCTTTTGCTTATATAATTACCGGCTTGTTGTTGTATTTTTTCAGTTACCTATCCCTGTTGCTACAATTGCCTGTACAGGAAAAAGCAGTGGTTTATATCGGCATTACTTCTATTGGCTTTTTACTGGTGCTTTCAGGCGGCACACTGCTTTCCCGTATCATTAAAAGAAAGCTCAATAATAAGGACATTTTCAACAAAGAAAATGAAACGTTTCCGCAGGAAGAACGCCTTTTGGAAAATGAATATTCCATCAACCTTCCTGCACGGTATGAATTAAAAAATAAGGTGCGAAACAGTTGGATTAATATCATCAATCCTTTTCGTGCTGTGATGGTATTGGGAACACCCGGTTCGGGTAAATCCTATTTTGTCATCAGGCACATTATTACACAGCATATCCGAAAAGGATTCACCATGTTCGTGTATGATTTTAAGTTTGACGACCTTTCAAAAATCGCCTACAATACCTGGTTGAAAAACAAACACAGATATGTCAAGCCTCCTGCTTTTTATGTTATCAACTTTGACGACCTAACAAGGAGCCACAGATGCAATCCATTAGAGCCGTCAGCCATGACAGACATTACTGATGCTGCTGAATCAGCACGTACTATTTTGATGGGATTGAACAGGGAATGGATTAAGCGGCAGGGTGATTTTTTCGTAGAAAGTCCTATCAATTTTCTGTCTGCGGTAATATGGTATTTAAGGAAGTATAAAGACGGTGAGTTTTGTACTTTGCCACATGTTATCGAGCTAATGCAAGTGGACTATGACAGCCTGTTTACCTTGCTTCGAACAGAAAAAGAAATTGAAGTATTAATTAATCCATTTGTGAATGCTTATTTGAACGAGGTGATGGAACAATTGGAAGGCCAGATAGCATCTGCTAAGGTAGCAATGGCAAGACTCTCATCGCCGCAATTGTACTATGTTTTATCCGGCAATGATTTCAATTTGGACATCAATAATCCGGACGACCCAAAGATTATTTGCATGGGCAACAATCCGCAGAAAATACAGATTTATGGAGCCGTACTTTCACTGTATGTAACTCGCCTTGTTAAACAAGTAAATAAAAAAGGAAAACTAAAAAGCAGTTTGGTGTTTGACGAGTTTCCCACTATCTATTTGAATAACATGGACAGTCTTATAGCCACAGCAAGGAGCAACAAAGTTTCCACCTGCTTAGGCATCCAGGATTTTAGCCAGCTTCGTAAAGATTATGGCCGGGAGCAGGCAGATGTAATCATGAATATTACCGGAAATATTGTAAGCGGCCAGGTTACAGGCGATACCGCCAAACAACTTTCCGAGCGCTTCGGAAAAATAATGCAGGATAGGGAAAGTTATTCTATTAACAGTGGTGATACTTCAATAAGCCGTTCCAAGCAACTGGAATCCGCTATACCTCCCTCAAAAATATCGGCATTAAGTTCTGGTGAGTTTGTAGGCATGGTAGCCGATGACCCCGATAATAAAATAGATTTGAAAGCTTTTCATTGTGAAATTATTAATGATCATGTGGCACTAAAAAAAGAAGAAGAAAACTATAAAGAGATAGAGGTAATCCGTAAGCTGGACAGTAACACGGTACAGCGCAATTATTTGCAGATCAAACAGGATATACAGGATATTATTCAATCGGAAATGGAAAGACTGCTCAATGACCCAGGATTGGCGCATTTAGTGATCAAAAAGGGCTGACTGTTTTCTATTTGTTATTGCAACTTTTAAGCGATCAACATAAACGTTTTGGTCAACTTTCCTGAAGGTACAAGTTGTTATCTTGAAAAGCCTAAATGGTTGTCAACTAAATGACTGCCTGAATACCAAAGGTGATTGGTAGGTTTTGCTTTTGAATAATTTGCTGAATGACTGCGGATGTTCAAAGCCCAATTCGTAAGTTATTTCGCTTATTGAAAGTTCTGTTGTAGATAGTTTTTCTTTGGCTTTTTAATACCAGGTTTTGTTTAGTTAAATTTTGAAAACCTGTTTTCAATATCAGTTAACCATTTTACCCTTTTTTCCTGACTGACTGACTTTACCATATTATAGCTAATCCATTTAAGATTTTTGTAACCCATAGTTTTGAAAACACTTTTTATCATTGCTTTCTTGATTAAATTACCAATGAGTAAGGAATACATTATTCTGGGCTTATTCATCGTAGTGATGACAGTTACACCTTTTAGTTTTTTTAATAGAGGTACTAAACCAAAACCTCTGGGATGGTGGTCATAGACAACTCCGGGAGTGAGTACCCTGTCAACAAATCCTTTGGTCATTGCAGGCATCAAATCCCACCAAATCGGAAAGATAAAAATCAGGTGGTCTGCCTTTTCCAAACGTTCGTTATAGTCTATTACCTGTGGGTCAACAGGCTTGTGTTCCACAAAGGCTTTCAAATCTGTCTTTGACATTACCGGATTAAATCCATCATTATCAAGATGCATCAGGTCAACTTCGTGATTTGCACTTTTAAGCCCTTTGGTTACCGCATTTAAAATTGCGTTTCCAAAGCTACCCTCGTAGGGATGGTTAAATACGATTACTACTTTCATTTTCTACTTTGCTTAATTTTATACTGCAAAGTTGAGAAGTAGCAAATAGTTGGACGATAACAATTGTAAAGAAATGAACTTATCGCCTGTTTCGTATCCTGCTTAATGAAACAGAAGTAATGCCTAAATAGGATGCGATATAATGTTGTGGAATACGCTGGATAATATGGGGATGTTCTTCAATAAGCTCTTCGTAGCGTTGCCGGGGGTTGTTTTTAAGATAGGAATAGAAAATTTTTTGAGCTTGCAAAAGTCTTTTGAATAAATGCTCCTGCAGTTCCTCTTTGATTTCGGGAAAATTTTCTAAAACATTTTGAAAGTCTTGTTGTGAAATTGTCTGCAAAATACAGGATTCTATACTTTCAATACTATATAAACTCGGTTGGTTCGTTCTGAAACTTTCAATGGAAGACACTTTATCCCCTTCAAAGAAAAATTGGGTAGTAATTTCTTTACCGTCATTATTAACCCAAGTCCGCAAACAGCCTTTCTCAATAAAGAACATAGTTCTCGAAATTTCTCCCTCCTGTAAAAGGATTGTTTTGGCAGGAACTTCCAGACGATTAAATAGATGTTCGAATTTATCCCATTCACCTGTCATTATTTACAGTTAATTTATGGTTGCTGTTAATTTGTTTATGAGTATATAAAATTACAAAAATACTCCAACTGTTTGTCGTGGATGTTCGCTTTATGATGGATAGAAATGGAAAGCTCTTAGCGAAGTATGGTAATAACAGAACGCAGCGGATAAACCGCTTACATTTTTGATTGGTGTTACTGTGTTATTCCATAAACAAATTTAAAAATAATTTTGTTGCATATCTTCCAACAGGCCGATGTGTGTAGGTTGCCAATCTAATTGCGCTTGTGTTTTGAAATTTGAAGCCATACTTTCCATCGTAATGAAATTACTCATCCACTCAAAGTGTTTCGCTAATTCATCGCCTGACACAGATTTTACAGGCAAGTTCAACGTTTCGCCAATTAGGGTCGCGATTGTTTTCAGTTCAATGCCTTTGTCGCCAACAACATTGTACAAAGCAACTTTATAGCCTTTTTCTATCGCTAAACGAAAGGCTTTTGCAGCGTCCAAACGATGCACAGCACACCAATGATTTTCACCTTCGTTGGGATAAGCAGAAATACCATTTTTACGTGCAAGTGAAATAATAAATGGAATAAAGCCATAGTCTCCTTTATCGTGAACGGACGGCGCTAAACGAATGACAGAAGCATTAACGCCTTTTTCTGCCAGTGATAAAGCTGTTGCTTCCGAAGTTCTTGGCGAATGTTGCGTGGTGCTTTCTTCCGTTACAAATCCATTGATGAGTGGCAAGCCCAACATTCCCGAAGTGACTACGATTGCTTTATTTGTGCCAATTAGTGTTCTGCCCATTGTTTCGATAGCGTTTTTGTCTGTTGCCGTTGCATCTATAAATGTGGATTGTCCACCTTTCATAAAATCGTGGTTAAATCCGCAGTGAACAACACCGTCAGCATTTTGAGCACCTTGCTTTAAGATTTCCAGATCGTCAAGGGTGCCGTTTAAAACTTCCGCACCTAAATCACGGACAATTTTTGCAGATTTTTCCGATCGTGCCAAACCAATTACCTGGTGTCCTGCACCGATTAATTCACTGACTACCGCAGAGCCGATGAAGCCCGAGGCTCCTGTTAAAAATACTTTCATTTTTTTACTTTTTTGTTTATACAAAGGTGCGGCATCCCTAAAAAACAGATGTATCCAAATCGGCTGTTATTGTATTCTAAATGAAATTTCTTTTTGAACAGTCAAATTGTTTGGGTGGCGGATTGGATTTACTAGTTCTCTTTTTCAGTTAAACGATTGCCGAAACTTTAAAGGCGAAACGTTTGTCTTTGTCTTGAATAGTTTGCTGAACGATTGTGAATGTTCAAAACCCAATTCGTAGGCAATTTCGCTTACGGAAAGGTTTGTGGTTGATAGTTTTTCTTTCGCTTTTTCTATCAGTTTGTCGTGGATGTGTTGCTGGGTGCTTTGACCGGTTACCGTTCGCAACAAACTACCTAAATAACCTGGCGACACATTTAGTTCTTGCGAAACATATTGAACAGATGGTAAGCCTCTTATTGCCAAATCGTCACCGTTAAAGAAATCCGCCAACAATTTTTCCAAACGTTCTAAAATTTGATGATTGGCTTTTTCCCTTGTGATAAACTGGCGGTTGTAAAACCGTTCGGAATAGCTCAATAAATTTTCAAGGTGCGTGATAATAATTTGTTTGCTAAATTTATCTATGTTTGAATGATATTCCTGACGTATGTTTTCAATAATGCCGTTGAGTGTTCTTTCTTCTTTTTCTGATAACAGTAATGCTTCATTTACCGAATAATCAAAAAATTCATACTGCTTAATTGTTTTTGCCAAGGGCGTATTCCAAATAAAGTCGGGGTGAATGAGTAATATCCAACCTGATTGCTTTTCAGCATTTTCTTCTTCAATAATTTCAAGTTCGAGCACCTGATTGGGCGACATAAAGAACAGCACGCCGTCATCATCAAAATCGTAATGCAGTTGTCCGTATTTATACTTCACACCTTTCATACGTTTCAAAGCAATAAAATAAAAATCAAATACCACATTCATAGTGATTTGGTCGGGAAGCTCGGTAAAATCGTCCGTTGTGGCGACGCTAATCAAAGGGTGTTCAGGCTTGGGCAAACCTCTCAACTTGTGAAATTCGCTGATTGTTTTTATCCTATGTGGTTTTGTATGTGCCATATACAAAGATAACTATTGTTGATAGTAGGCTTTTGCAAATTCCTTTGCAAAATCTCTTAATTTTGTTTTACCTAAGACGGGGCTGTTTTTAAGATAATTCTCAAATGTTTCCCCACGATGTGTATTCATCTGCATTTGTACGAAATCTTGTGCAAGTTGTTGTGGAAAGCCTGATTGAATTAATCCGTTGAGTAATTGCTCTTCTGACAACGCAATCCACTTCAGGTCAGGCTTGCCAATGGCTTCGCCTAAAATTGCTGCAGCTTCGTCGCAGGTTAATTCTTCGCTTGCCACATAGCGGGATTTTTTCCCTTGAAACGCAGAAGTCAGTTCCTCAAAAACCACATCCGCAATATCATTTGGCGAGACAAAAGCAATTTTATCATTCCCACCATAGCCTCCCATTAGCGCACCATATTCTTTTATGGTTTTAATATCATTGTAAAAATTGGTGTAAAAAGAACCGGGACGCAGTTCGATGACCGTTCTGTCTGATAGCTGATTAAGCAGGTAAGAGTCTTCCGTATCAGCCGCCCAACCGGTTAGAAATATAACTTTCTCAATTTCGTTTTGTTTGATCGCCTGTACATAATTGGTTTCAATATTTTTGAAATAAGCTGTTTGGTCTTCTTCCATAAAATTGAAAGGTATCATACAGTACACCGCGTCGGCACCTGCAAAAGCTGTTGTTAGAAAATTGATGTCTTCTACTGAGCCGATTAATGCTTTTGCACCAAGGGCCTCAATGTCTTTCTGTTTGTCGGCTTTGCTGCTGATAACGGTTACCGAATGTCCGTTTACAATTAATTCCGTTGCAAGTGGTTTGCCAATGTTGCCCAATGAGCCTGTTAAAACGATTTTCATTTTTTTACTTTTTGTTTATACAAAGGTGCGGCATCCCTAAAAAACAGATGTATCCAAATCGGCTGTTATTGTAGCCTAAATGAAATTTCTTTTGAACAGTCAAATTGTTTGGGGTGGTGGATTGGCTTTACTATTTCTCTTTTTCAGTTAAACGATTGCCGAAACCCCAAAGGCGAAAGATTGGTTTTGTTCTTAAATAGTTTGTTGAATGATTGAGCATACTCAAATCCCAACTCATAAGCAATTTCACTTACAGAAAGTTCAGTGGTAGAAAGTTTTTCTTTTGCTTTTTCGATTAACTTATCGTGAATGTGCTGCTGTGCTGTCGTTCCCGTGAGTTGCTTTAGGCTATCGCTTAAATATTTTGGCGAACAATTTAGTTCCGAAGCTAAAAGTTCAACTGTCGGCAAACCCCGATTGATTGCTGTTTTTTCAAAATAATCTTTTAAAAACTGTTCTACCTTTATCAGTAAATTGTTAGTGATATTTTTTCGGGTAATGAATTGGCGGTTATAATATCTGTTGCAATAGGTAAGCAGTAATTCGAGATTGGAAATAATCACATCCTGGCTGAAATTGTCAATCGGTAAATAATATTCCTTTTCGATTTGTTTCATAAGCGTTTCTATTGAATGCTTCTCGTCTTCCGATACGATTAGTGCTTCGTTTACGGCGTAGTCAAAAAAACCGTACTTCTTACCCTACGAATACGAAATTTGAATTGATTTAGCTGAATGTAATATGTAACCCAAAAATTATTATTTGAAAAGATTGTAATCGCAATGAAGTTCTCCATCAGTTCTAAGTAATTGTTATTTGCCACAACCATTTTTTGCTATTAGATGTTAATTGTTGTCAATATAACGAACCAGCTTTTCAAGTGATTGTTCCGTTCCTGCTTCGTTATCCTTCGGGTCAATGCCGATGGGAATGTTTTTAAAAACAATGGTCACTTTTGTTGAGCCGTTTTCATATTCTTCTAAAAATACTTCCATTGTCATTTCGCCGGCAAACTCATTTTTGTCTGATTGGAAATGAATTGCCTCAACAATCTTTTCGTACGGTTTGATCTCAACAAACTTTACTGAAAAACGATCTTCGTTCCCTGACATCTTGCCTGGTGTTTCACTGTCAAGATAATAAAGAGACATATTGTAGCCACTTCCAGGCTTTAAATCAAAATCGTGTATTTTACCGGTCATATTATTGGGGGCGAGCCAAAACTCTAATGCTTTTTTGTCTGTAAAGGCATGGTAAACTTTCTCTCTTGATGCCCGAATGATTTTTAAATTTCTTGATGTTCTGTTCATATACAATGGTTGCCACAAATTTAAAATATAAAAAGATCAATAGGACATGCCCCTTCGGGTCGGGTCATTCCAGGGTACCCTTCGCTTCCGTCCCTCTTTCATCGTGACCGGCTCGTTTCTCGCCGCCTTCCATCCCCCTCATGCTTCATTGCTCAGGACATCTTCACCTCTTAATGGAATAAATCGCAACCAAACTGCTGCCACATTTTTCAACGAAACGGGTAAAAAGGCAGCTAAATAAGTGCGGGATGCCGCCGCACAGCCCAACCAAAAGACTACAGCATAATGGATTGTCTCGTGCCTCACCAATCCACCCTTCGGGACTTATTCCGTTTCCTTTTGGTCTATCGCATATCCCGCACTGTTATGCTGCTTTCTTTTTTCCCTTTTTCTTTTGAAAAAATGCTCTTTCGGGCAGTCGGGTGAAAAAAGAAAAATCAAACGAAATTTTTAACGATAAAATCAAACAACATGAACATCATCGGACGATTAACAAGGGATGCAAAAGTAAACACCCTGCCAAATGAAAAGCAGGTAGTAAACTTTTCAGTAGCGGTAAACGACAGCTACAAAAACAAACAGGGCGAGCGGGTACAGCTCACGGAGTATTTCAACTGTGCCTACTGGATTTCACCCAACGTGGCGAAGGTATTGACCAAAGGCGCATTGGTGGAACTTACCGGAAGAGTAAGCGCACAGGTATGGCTTAATAAAGAAGGAAAGGCAAACGCAGCCCTTCATTTTCACACTTCGCAAATTAAACTGCATGGAGGCAGGGATACAGAAACCGCAGCAGGTGATAACGGTAATGTACAAACGAAAACAATAAAGAAGGGTAAAACCGAAAACACAGCAGAGGACAACGACCTGCCTTTTTAATCAACAACATTTATCAACTTTTAAAAATTATAATCATGGCACACAATCTAAATTTTAATGAACGCACAGGCAAATACAGCTTCTTTAGCGTACAGCAGAAAGCATGGCACAATTTGGGGCAGATAGTAGAGCAATATCCCACCAGTGCCGAAGCTATTAAATATGCAGGACTGGATTTCGAGGTTGTCAAGTCGCCCTTATACACCCGTGGCGCAGATATAAGTATAGGCAATGACGGTGAAATAAAAGAAGGCGGTAACATCTTACTGCCAGACAACTTCGCTACCATGCGAACCGACACCAATCAGGTTTTTGGCGTAGTGGGGAAGGATTACCAGATAGTACAGAATGCAGATGCCTTTGCCTTTTTCGATGCTATTGTGGGTGGTGATGATGGCATACTGTACGAAACCGCAGGGGCATTAGGTAACGGGGAACGCATATTTATCACCGCTAAACTCCCTGACTATATCCATGTAGGTAACGGCGATGATGTTACCGAAAAATACATCTTCCTGACCACCTCTCATGATGGAACAGGAAGTATTACCGCAGCGTTTACACCTGTGCGTATCGTTTGTCAAAATACCCTTAATGCAGCACTCGGCAATATGTCCAACGTGGTGCGCATCCGCCATACATCAGGTGCAAAACAACGGTTGGAAAACGCTCATAAAGTAATGGGACTTGCCAATAAGTTAAGCACCCAACTGGAAGGCATTTTCAACCAATGGACAAAAGTGCATATCTGTGATGAAGAAGTAAAGAAACTAATCCAACTAGCACTTTGCCCTAATAAGGAAACATTGGACGCACTTAAAAAAGGTGCAGACGATGAACTGTCAACCTTGTTTAAAAATACGGTGGAAGATGCCTTTGCCTATGCAATGATGGCAGATACCCAACAAATGAATACAACCAAAGAGACAGTATTCGGGGCATACAATGCAGTAACAGGCTACTATCAGAATGTACGCAATTACAAAGATGATGAAAGCAAACTGCAATCCATTGTGATGGGTGGCACTGCACAGGCTAAAGCACAGCGAGCGTTTGAATTGTGTACTGCATTTGCACAGGACGGAGCGGATATTTTCAATATCAATTAATCAACAACAGGCGACTGCCTGCAAAGGTGGTCGCCTTTAAAATTTGGATTATGAAGACAAAATCAAAAGAAGAAGCGAAAAGCTACGCTAAGACACAAAGCCTGAATAAAGATTACAAGGATGTGCCTGTATATGTCATTCATTGCAACCGGACAGAATTTTTCTATGTAGATACCGATAGCTTAATACGGTTGTGGGAGCAACTTATCGGCTACTATATCAATGGAGTTTATACAGATGAAGAACAACATTCATAACAGACATTCTTAAAACAAGCAAAATGGAAACGCTCATAAATCTATTACATAACGCATCATGCCCTTTACTATTCTTTATCGGATTAGGTATCAGGTTGCTTATCGGTATGCGACAGTTCAACCGCAGAGGATTAGGCGGTTTGCAGCATTTCAATAACTATTTCGTGGCCTTGATTACGCTTTTTATTGAATTGTTATTGAAGTGGACAGCTTCATCCCTGATGCTGTGGGGGCTATGGGGGTGGCTTTTTCAATAAAACAGAATTGGAACAAAACTATACAGGGCTGTACAGAAATTCTTATAACAAAAAAATATTTGAACAATGGAAACAACAAACTTTTTCAGCAGCATAGCTGCATTGAATATAACAGGCGACCTGCAAGTAACTATACGGAAGGGAGCAGAAAGTAACTGGATAGTATCGGTTATGCTCAACAATGAGCAATGCGGTGACGATGCAAGGAAACTGATACCACCTCTTAATCTTAGAGGTAGTGCCGAAGAACTGGATAACGGTTTCTTTGAACGGATAACTGCACCAATACAGACCGCTTCTGGTTTAATGGTGGACATGGAAGGCTTTATGAAGCAGTTGGAAGAAGTAAAAAAACAATCTGCTATGGAAAAGGAAAAAGCAGACAGGGAGCGAAAGGAAAAAGAAGCCAGAGAGAAAAAATACAAAGAAGCAATGCAGAAAGTGGATGAACTGGAGAAAGAAGGAAAATACAGGGACGCATGGATGAAAGTGCCTGACCCATCAGAATATCCCGAACAGGCAGAACCTATCCGCAAACGAAAATCATCCTTATCCGCAAAGTTTGCACCTGACCTGTTTGGTGGCAGTGCAACACCTGTAGCTGACGGGCAGCCACAAAGGGATGAAGCGAATGCGGAGGAAGAAGACAACGAAGAAAATACTGAAACAACCGAAGACGATTGGGAAGAAGAAATAAATCAATAATCAGTAAAACGAAAAGTCATGTTAATAGCAAAGCAATTAGACAGGGTTTTCCTGCTCAAAGAAAACGGAACGGATATAAGGCTTACAGACCCTGAACCTTCATGGAGCGTGGAAGCGGTAATGAACTTTTACACCAATACCTATCCCATACTCACCACCGCCAAAATATCCGCACCACGAATTGAAGATGATACTGTACAGTATCGTTTTGAAAGTGTGATGGGAACAAAAGGTTAATCTTAAAAGTTTAAAGCAATGGAATATGCAACACAATATTATATCGGGCATCATCCAAATGCCCAAAAACAAAGGCAAAGAAAACTCTACAAACAATTGAGCGAGTTCACAGCATGGGTACAAACGACAAAAGACGCACACGAAATAAGCAAGGACAAACGGAAGTCCGTACCACAACAGATGTTGCCAATGGTTTTTTAAGAACCACCTTCCTGCCTAAACTGGAGGCGATGAAAACGGTACAACCTGCTACGGAAGTGGAGAAAACAGAAACTGATTTTTATTGTTCCCTGTGTGCAGTTGCCAGGCATTACAACGGCTTCGAGCCTATGAATACAAGGACGTTTGGCTATCCCTACAATATCGCCCTTTCTGTATGGGAAGTGGAAAACCATTTAAAACGGAACATTAAAAACTGGAATTGTTTGCGTTTGGTACAGGATGATAAGGGAAAGACCTTTTTCGTAAGTGAGGAGCAATACAATACAGGAACCACCTTGTTTTATATTCCCGTTATACCATTATATAAAATGCTCAAAGAACCGAAGAAAAAAAGAGCAGCCCGATTATTATTATCCGTATTTGCTTACCTGTATCATGTAGCTGATATACCTTATTACAGGCAGGAAGATGCTTACCTCTATTGGCCATACGAAATGATTGCCGACTGGATAGAACAGGACAATGAAGCAGAATTGGACAGTCGTAAAGAAGAATTAAAGGTTGCCGGGTGGTGCGGTGAAAAGATGGAGCAGAAAATATTCAACCGCAAAAACCTTGATGTGTTTGCAGAACGGATAAAGGCATTCAAACCTAATAACGACTTTGAACAGGAGTGCCTGAATGTAGCGAAGGGAATGTTTACACTTTATACTGACTATCCTGCAACAACTGCTTTCCAACATGCAAAATATGTACATGATGATGAAGAACAGGAGGACAAAGTAATTGCAATGAGAAAGTATATATCCTTTATAGCAGATGCAAAGGGATGGTTGTATGAAACGGTTGCTGAAAGTGTAAACAATGAGTTCAATGAATGTGGTGCAACAGAAGAACCCACCGTATTAAAAAAGTTAACGGTACAGCAATTACCGATTGCAGCCTTGAATTTGAAAACAGGTTGTTTCCATTGATAGGCGATTTATGTTACCTACTGAATAACGATTAAAATAATTACCATGAAAGATGTAATGGAAAATATCGGCACACTTTATCATCCTAAAACAGCTTTGGTATTTTATGAAGCGAAAGGAATGAATGCGGAAGTGTATGTAGAGTATTTTGATATGGATAAGAATGGTAATCCCATTAATGCACATCCTCTAACCGTTAAGGAAGCACAGCGTCTGTCAAAGGCACTGGACACAACGGGCGAAAGGAGCAAGGCTTTTCTGAAACCTAAAGGCATTATCGCTGCAAATATCCTTTACACCGACCCTTCGGAAAACGGTTTTGTGATGTGGTTTACAAAAGCGACCTGTAAGAATCTCTTTTTTGTTGAAGGGTTGGGCATTTCAAACGGTATGGCGAGTGTACCCGCACTACTTTGGATAGCCAACAAAGAAAAGCTGCATATCTATGCTCTGAAAAGCGATAGGAAACCGACTGAAACCACACCACTTTATCATGCTCCTTTTTTCAATGTCTATGCAGAAGGAAACGTATGTATGGGTACAGTTGATGTCAATATCAAGAAGTCTGCGTCATTGGAAGAATTTACAGCCGCATGGGAAGCCTATTTCTTTAACAGCTATTTCAGCCACCTAATGCAAAACCATAACCCCATACACGGTAACTGTGTGAGCCTATGGAAGAAGCTGCGAAAGACTGGAGAGCCATTTCCGAAAGAGGTATTGAAAAAAACAGGCAGTACAATAAAAAATATACTACGATGAAAACGGATAAAATAAAAGTACACTTTACAGACAATGACTTGATCGCTCCCACCAACCCCATCGAGGTAAACCTGATAGGGGCTGGAGGCATAGGTTCAAAGGTGCTGACCGCATTGGTAGAAATGAATTACAGCCTGAATGAATTGGGACATGCAGGGTTAACAGTCAGGCTTTGGGATGATGATATGGTAACAGATGCCAATTTAGGCAGGCAACGGTTTGCTGAATGTGAAGTAGGGCTATATAAATCCGTTGCCCTGATAAACCGTTCCAACAGATGGGCTGGCACGAACTGGAAAGCTGAAACCGTAAAGTTTGAACGGGATAGTTTGGACAGGCTGCCCGAACATGCACAGGCAGGTATTTACATCTCCTGTGTTGACAGCGTGAAGGCAAGGTTTGAAATAGCTGAAATACTTAAAGGACTAAATAATAACAGGGCATACCGCAACCAAGCCAAATATTGGATGGATTTCGGTAATAGCCAATCCACAGGGCAAGTGCTACTATCCACTATCGGAAAAATCAAACAACCACAGTCTGAAAAATATCAGGCGGTTGCAAACCTGCCATTTATCACGGATGAGTATGGCGAACTGCTAAAACAATCCGAAGAGGCCGACAATACTCCAAGTTGCTCACTGGCTGAAGCTCTGGACAAGCAAGACCTATATATTAATTCCTCTCTTGCCCAAATGGGTTGCTCCCTGCTATGGAGCCTTTTCCGCCACGGAATGACCGAAAACAGAGGCTTTTTTCATAACCTTGATAACTCATAACCCAACCTATAAAGGTCGCCTAAACCCTTCCTAGGCGGCACATCGGCATTCCTTTCCCCGTAGGCGGAACGCCGCTGTGCGGAAAGCGGTACAGCCACTTGTCCCCAACCGGATTTCCACCGCGCATATCTGGTATCGGGTTGAGGACAACAGACTGTGGCATCATTATCATACCGTTACAGTTTACTACCATTTTCTTCAATTAGTGTATTCTGTGTTCCTTAAAAGTCATCGTTGACTATGGGCTTTTATAGTCAACGCAAACTAAACTTCGTTGACTATGTTTTTTTTTAGTAAATTTGAACCCGAATATGAATATAAAAGAATATAAATCAGGTGCTTTTACAAAACAGTATGGATACAAGAGTTTTAGCCCTAATCCTATTAACAAGGAATGGGGTATAAATAACCCAGCGATCAATACGCTTTTGGAAGAAGCAAATTTAAGGCTGGGAGAGCTTAATGCGTTCTCGACTTTTGTGCCGGATGTGGATGTTTTTATCAGGATGCACATTGTGAAAGAAGCAACTCAATCCAGCCGTATTGAGGGAACACGTACTCGGATGGATGAGGCTGTACTGGAAGCAAAAGACATCAGCCCTGAATTAAAAGATGATTGGCAAGAAGTACAGAATTACATCGAGGCCATGAATCATTCTATTAAGAACCTTGAAAAACTGCCCTTGTCTTCCCGGCTAATCAAGGAAGCTCATAAAATCTTATTAAAGGGGGTAAGAGGTAAAAATAAATTGCCTGGTGAATTTCGTACAAGTCAAAATTGGATTGGTGGTGCTACAATTTCTGACGCTGTATTTGTACCGCCACACCATACGCTTGTGCCTGATTGCATCAGTGACCTGGAAAAATTTCTGAACAACGAAGAAATTCAGGTTCCTCACCTAATCAGGATTGGCATGGCACACTACCAATTCGAGGCAATCCATCCGTTTCTTGATGGCAATGGCAGAATTGGCCGGTTACTAATTACGCTGTATTTGATAACACAAAAAGTGTTGAATAAACCAACATTATATCTGTCTGACTTTATTGAAAAAAACAGGCAGCACTACTACGATAATTTAATGGCTGTTTCAATTAATAGCAAGATGGAACAATGGCTAAAATTCTTTTTGGTGGGCATTATTGAAACAGCAAAAAATGCAATAGACACATTTACTAAAATCATTGCGCTAAGGGATAAGTTTGAAAAGGATACCATAGTATCATTAGGGAAAAGATTACCCAATGCAAAAGCATTACTTACTTATCTGTACAGCAAACCAGTTGTGACTGTTTCAGATGTAATGGCGAACCTTGACGTAACGAAGCAGACTGCCAATGCACTGATTAAAGATTTTCACAATCTTGGAATACTTAAAGAACAAACCGGGTACAAACGCAATAGGATATTTGTATTTGAAGAATACCTGGGATTATTTGAAAGATAAAAATTTACTATGGCAAATCTTGTTATAAATAAAGTGTACTTTAAGATAATTAACCCTGTGATTCCAATATGGGTAAACACAGAGGATTTCTTTGGTGCAAAAAAGAAGCGATCATCCATCTTTGAAGGAATAATAGAGTCTGATGTTATACAGCAAAATGAATTTCTGTACTATTCTCTCTTACCTGTTCAGAATGCTACTGAGCATTCAATAAATCTCGCTACCAAAAAATATTTCATCAAGCCTTACATCACATCAAAATTCAGGAATTATTTTGAGCAGAAAGGGTTAATGACCATTGATGATTTTGTAAATGGAATCCAAGTATGGACTGCTAAAGGCGTTAAACAGCAATTTAGGGAATATGAAAAGATAAACCTGCGTCAGCTTTCAGTGTCGAATCTATCCAAATTGGAGTTACTTATCTCCTTTGATGGAACGTCATATACTACGCTTAAAACACTTTCAAAAATTACCGTCACAGGTAAATATTCTAAGTACATTGAAAATGGTAAAATAAATAGGGCTAAGGCCGATCAAGCAATTGATCCAGATGTAGCTTATCCTGTATTGAGTTACCCATTAAAAAGAGAGTTGGGCTTCCAATTTGAAAATTCTCCAAAGAAAAATACTTACCTCGAATATTATCAAAAAATAACTGCCTTTTATACTACGCACTTACAAGGCAAAACCATTGCTGACAATATTCAAATCTACGATGACGGTTTTGTGAAGCTCGCTGAAACTGAAATTCATAAGACAAAATTCGTTTCCAATAAACTGAGGTTTGCTAATGAAGGAGAAGATAATAGTGTTTACAATGGTCTAAAACGATACGGTCCTTATTCAGTACCCGATACAGAAAATCTGAGATTCATATTTATATATAAACCCGGACACAGCGAGGCCGCTAAAAAACTTTATACCTCATTATCACTCGGGCTTAAAGAAGGGGCTTTCTCTCCGGGTTTAAAAGACTATCTAAAGGTGAATTTTAAAATGGCAGATCAACATAGAATCGTATTGGAAAGTAATGATCCAATGACCGAATTGACCAGCAAAATTCAGGCATATCCTTTCCAGGACGGATTAAATTATTTCGTGATTTACCTAACTGATCATAACCGTATCGAAAGCGAAGGAGATAATGAGGATGAATACTATAAAGTGAAATATTTACTCTTACAAAGAGGTATTCTTTCTCAATTTATTTGGCATAGAAATATTCTCAATGCAAATTTCAGGTATCATCTTCCGAATATACAAGTTGCGATACTTGCAAAAATTGGTGGTATTCCCTGGAAGTTGGACACATTCTCTACGGACAAATTAATCATTGGATTTGGTGTTAAACGAATTGAAGACAATGTTTTTTTAGGCAATAGCTTATTTTTTAAAGAGGATGGCACATTTCATAAATTCGATTCATTTCAAAATGACAGTCTGAAATCCATTGGTTCAGCTTTGAAAGCAAATATTGAAACAGTTCTTAGGCAAGGCGATCTGGATGTTAGCAAACTTGTTATCCACTACTATAAAACATTGAATGACGAAGAAGCTGATGAAATTGAAAAGGTTCTTAAGTTTTTCAATTTGAATATTCCTTATGTCGTACTGACAATTAATGATTCTAAAAGCAAAGATTTTGTATTCTTTGATACAATGTATGATAAGATCATGCCGGTAAGCGGAACTATAATAGAATTAAAATATAGGTCTGAATACCTTTTGTCAAACAATATGAGGCATGATGAAACGCAGTTTTATAATATTTACCAGTATCCATTCCCATTAAAAATAAAAATAAACAAGTCTGAGAATGTTTTACATGATGTATTTGATACTAAACAATTGCTTGACCAGGTTTACAGTTTTTCAAGGATTTATTGGAAGTCGATTGGTCAGGCCAGCCTGCCTGTGACTATTTCCTATTCAAAAATAGTCGCAGACCTGGCCGCCCATTTCCCGGATAACAGGCTTCCGGAGAATCCTGTCGCACACTCTAATCTGTGGTTTTTATGACGTTAAAAGAAACCTTTGATAGTACCGTTTTCCTTTTGGGTGCAGGAGCATCTTATGAAGCCAATTGCCTTATATCAAAGGCTATGCTTGGCAAATTGCATCAGGCAATTATTGATATACCGCAAGACCATATTTTGTATAAGGACTACAAGAAAGCCTTTATTGAATTGTATCAGTTCATACGACCTTCGCTCTCTTTTCAAAGTGATTTAAGAAATATCAGGTCAGGAGGTGCAGATCTTTATTCCCCTAACATAGAAGATTATATATTGATAATCCGTAAAATAATAAACAAGGACTACATTATACCCGAACCTCTTGTTGGCAGTTGGAGTGAACGCTTAATGCGATTAGAAATTAAATACGACAACATTTTTGAAACGTACTTGAATTTTATTTACGAGAAGGTCATAGAATGGATTACGCCAACTGATGACTATCAAGCGGCAGAAGAATTGCTTACCCCCTTTGCTACACTCTTAAAAGAAACCAATGATGAAGATTACCACATAAATATATTTACCCTAAATTATGACCTTGTATTTGAAAAGGTCTTTAATAAAGACTCTGAGTTTCCTGTTAACACCGGCTTCAACTCTGAAGGCTTATGGGATGCAAAATGGTTTGATTCGGAAGATGCAAAAATTAACCTCAGTAAAATTCATGGTTCTTTAGACTGGTATTTGAATGAGGATGACACGTGCTGTCTGACGAATCATGAGGTCGCTTTTAATCCTCTAAATCCAGATGAAAGAAAACCTCACATAATATTGGGCTTTGAGTACAAGTTATTTTCTGTAGATCCTTTTTTTACTTTGCTTCAGCAGTTCATTCAAAAACTGAGAACATCCAGGTTACTTGTTGTCGTTGGCTATAGCTTCTTTGATAATTACCTCAATAATATCATTATTAGACATTTAAATAGTAATGAAAACGGACGAGTGCTAATAGTTGATCCATATTGGGCATCAAAAGACGATCCGGAAGAAGAATTTTTAAAATATCTGAGACAAATTCAAGCCGACACAAGTAACATGAATATGAACAATTACACTACATTATATTCAAGTAGACTGGAATTTTACAAAAATAATAATGGACTTTCCTCTGGAGCAAAGAATTTTTATGCTGACTTTATTGGCGACAAATGTGGCAAACTAATAAGTTTCCACAGCCAGATTAATAATGACAGCCCTGAGTTCTAAAATACTTGTATGAGCATAACGAAACTTTTCCTTTTTACAAAAGATACTGACGCTTCAGCTACAGAGCAGGGCTTTCATTATCAAAAGCTGAAGACGTTAAAAACTTGGTTAGAAAACAGGGTCAAAGAAGTTGACGATGTAATTTATTGCGATTACGAAGACGATATTTTTGAGAGAAATATAGAACAAGGAAAGTCAAAGTTTCGACAGGTAAAACTATAGTAAAGTTCATCTGCCGTAAAATTTTTGTCCTGTTTAGATAGATTAAATGCTTTTGAATATTCCTGTACTAATTGGACTTGCTTTTTAATAATATCTCTCACCGCCTGGTAAGAACTGATGACATTTTTAACCTTCCACAATTCATCAAAATATTTGGCGTACAATTCCTTTTGCTTTTTGCTCCAGTCACTAATTTGGGTCAACTTTAGTTTTGACATTTTATTTTCCAATATCTTCTGTGCATTCTGCAGCCAGATGGTTTTACTTTGTAGCCGCTGAACTTTTAAATCCACTGCCTTGATTACTTTCTTTACAGCCGCTTTAATAATTTCTGAAATCGGTATTTGTGCATGGGTATGTTGTATTGGCGCAATGCTTATTGACAAGATGATACTAGCGATGATTAATATTTTTTTCATACTCCGCATTTTCAGTTTCACAATTATATTACCTCCATTTATTTTAATAGTTAAAATTATCTTTATTTACTTCTCTACCTCGATTCTATTTTACTAATTTTATCTTTTATTTTGCCGCACATACAAACGATGACAGTAATGGGTTCTTTACTTTCATCCTTTAGCCTTTTTCTTATCAAGTAAAATAATAAGATTGTTGTTAAAACATTTATTTCGCTTCTTAAAGGCTTTTGTTTTAAAATTTACCCACGGTTTGATGTCAAAGATATTGGCCGCTTGTACGTAGATAAGAACAAAAAGTACGAATTCAATCTGATCTCTCTATGAAATTTATTTAAAGTATTTAATGTCATTTAAAATTTCTTGCGCCCGGAAAAATCTTTTCCTGCGCAACTTCGCGGACCTGCGATCTTTTGTTCAATCCTGACGGTATAGATTTTTCATCCGGATATGCGAGGGTTAATACAGGCAGGTTGTCATTATTCTTCGGGGTAAGGGTTCTCAATAAAGAAGAAAAATTATAGCAACGCTTTACGATCACATGAATCACTTCACCTTCAATTTGTAATTTACCCTCTACCATGATCAGCCGCGATTGTAAGATCTCTTTCCGGAACTTTTCAAACAATCTTTCAAAGATCACTACGTTGGCAAATCCTGTTTCATCTTCAATGGTCATAAAGCATATACCACCTGCGGTTCCGGGCCTTTGCCTTACCAATACAAGGCCGGCTACTTTTACAAAATCCCCATCTTTAAGAGAAGATAATTGTTTGGTAGATACCAGGTGAAGCTGATCCAGCTTTTCCCTTATAAAGCTCACAGGGTGCGCTTTTAATGAAAGAGATGTGGCCGCATAATCATGTACCACATGCTCGGACATGGTCATTGTTGGTAAGAACACATTTTCGTTTTTCGCATCTGCTGCCTGCTGTCCGGAAAACAAGGCGACAGGCTGGTCTTTTGTGGATACTTCCCATAGGGCTTGCCGACGGTCAAAACCAATGGATCTGAATGCATCGGCATCGGCCAGTTTTTCCAGCGCAGCTTCAGATATCCCTGCATCACGAAGTTGATTAATGTTGTTGTAGCTTTTTTTCCTGTTCAGAAGAAGCAGTTCCATATCATTCTGCCGCAAACCTTTTACCTGCCTGAAGCCAAGACGCAAAGTGCAGTATTTCCCTGCTTTTTCTTCCAGCTGATTATCCCAACCGGAATGATTGATATCTACCGGCCTTACTTCCACGCCATGCTTTCTTGCATCAATAATGATCTGTGCAGGTTGATAAAACCCCATCGGCATGCTATTCAATAAAGCACATGCAAATACATCAGGATAATACCATTTGATCCAGGAAGAAACATACACGAGCAGGGCAAAGCTGGCGGCATGGCTTTCAGGGAAGCCATAGCTGCCAAAGCCTTCCAATTGTTTAAATACCCGCTGAGCATATTCCTGCGTATAGCCATTTTGCATCATTCCCTTAACCAGCTTTTCTTCAAACTTAGTGACCAGCCCTTTTGCTTTAAAGGTGGCCATACTACGACGCAGCTCATCAGCTTCAGCAGGGGTGAAGCCAGCCGCTACAATAGCGATCTTCATGGCCTGTTCCTGGAAAAGCGGAACGCCTAATGTTCTTTTGAGAATTTCTTCCAGTTCTTTGGAAGGATATTCAACCGGCTCTTCGCCATTTCGCCTGCGTAAATAGGGATGCACCATATCGCCTTGTATAGGCCCTGGCCTTACGATTGCCACTTCAATCACCAGGTCATAAAAACAGCGGGGTTGTAACCTGGGCAACATGGATTGCTGGGCACGGCTTTCAATCTGGAAAACACCAATGGTATCTGCATGGCAGATCATCTCATATACAGCAGGATCATCCTGTGGAATATTGGTCAGTGTAAGATCAAGTCCATAATTTTGTTCGGCAATATCAAAAGCTTTACGGATACAGGTAAGCATTCCCAAAGCCAGTACGTCAATTTTCATAAAGCCCAATGCATCTATATCATCTTTGTTCCACTCAATGCAGGTTCTGTCTTGCATACGGGCATTCATCACCGGCACCAGGTCAGATAGTTTGCCACGGGTAATCACAAAACCTCCTGTATGCTGGCCAAGCTGCCGTGGAAAACCCATGAACTCTCGCGTAAGCTGCAGTACTTTGCGAAGATGGGGATCACCGGGGTTTAGGCCTTGTTCGGTCAACCGCTTTCCTTCGAACCATTCGTCCGTAAAATCCCATGTAGAAGCCGACAGGCGATTGATCGTATCTATTGATAATCCCATCGCTTTCCCTACATCTCTTATTGCACCTTTCTGATGTTGCTGCGTAACGGTAGCAATGATAGCTGACCTGTCACGCCCATATTTTTGATAGATATACTGGATCACTTCTTCACGGCGCTCGTGCTCAAAATCCACATCAATATCCGGCGGCTCATTACGTGCAGAAGAAATAAAGCGCTCAAACAGCAGATCGAATTTGGTGGGGTCCACTGAGGTAATTCCGAGGCAGTAACAAACCGTTGAATTAGCCGCCGAGCCACGTCCCTGGCACAGGATGCGCTGCTTCCTTGCAAAGCGCACTATATCATACACGGTGAGGAAATAGGCAGCATAATTCATTTCTTCAATAAACTTTAATTCATAGTTGATGGCGGTTATTGTTTTTGCAGGAAGATCATTTCCATAGCGCTCTTTAGCTCCCTGCCACGCAAGAAAAGTAAGCTCTTCCTGTGGTGTGCGCCCATCAGTGGTGATCTCTTCAGGATATTCATATTGTAATTCGTCTAATGAGAATTGACAGGCTTCCACAATTTCCTGTGTGCGCATAATAGCTTCAGGATAATGGCTGAACAAGCGAAGCATTTCTTCTTTTGGCTTAAGATATCTTTCAGCATTGGGGTGCAAGCGAAAGCCTGCATTGTATATGGTGCACTTTTCCCGGACACAGGTTACAATATCCTGTAATTGGCGACGCGCCGGTTCATGATAATGTACTTCATTGGTAGCTACTAAAGGAATATTCAATTGGGACGACAGTTGTGCAAGCCGGTATAAATATTTACTGTCATCGCCCTGGTAACGGCGGGATGCTGCAATAGAAAGAGCATCGCCAAAAGCTTCATGGTATTCTTTCAGTATACTTATAAAAGACTGGTCAAACTCAAATAATTCATTTAATTCAGTTGGCGGCAGAATAATAAATCTTGTGTCTTTTGCATATTGATACACATCGGATCTATATAAATGACATTCCCCTTTTTCAGCCCTGAGATTACCTGTAGTGAGCAGGTTACAAATTTGCGAATAGGCCTTAGGGTTAGTCGGATAAGCCAGCAGGCTCATGCCATCTAAAAGATCAAGGCGGCAACCCACGATAATACGGATGCCGTTTTTTTTGGCAGCAGCATGCGCACGCACGATACCTGCCAGGCTGTTATGATCGGTTATGGCTATTTCTTTGTATCCTAATGCCACCGCCTGTTGTACCAGCTCTTCGGGATGAGAAGCGCCTCGCAGAAAACTGAAATTAGACGTTACCTGTAATTCTGTATAATTCATTTTTAGGTTTTATGCAAAGAAGCCATGAATGAACCATTGATACGATTTAGCTGCATCATAGTGCCCCGACCGGAACAGCCAGTAACGATATCCGTCTTCATCTTCAACACAATAATAGTCGCGGTGCTGACCATCCTGCGGCCACCATTCCGCCTCTATTCTTTCCGGGCCATCTGCCTTTATTACTTTGTGCAGTTTATCTTTATAGCGAAACAACATGGGTGGATAATCAGGAATAGGCGCGGTAACTTCAATAGGTTCCGGTTTGGATAATAGTTGCAACGGCCTTGGCCTGTCTACCTTCCATGTAGTTTGCATGGTTTCATTTATAGAGGAAGCTTCTTTGAATGAACGCTCAGGCCAGTAATGCTCAGCAGGAACATAGCGATGAATATTATGGCCGCCAATCTTTCCTGCTATCCTGTCCAATAGCTCGGATAGTTCAACATTATCCAGTTCCATTTGGTTTCCCCATAGTTGTTCCTGTACCGTTGATAAATCTTCTACTTTTGAAGCTTCCAGTGTAAATAATTCTATTCCTGATGCAGGTTCAATGGATTCGATTTTATCCTCAAATAATTTAAAAAGATGATTAGGGTTACCGGATGGCCGGTTAGTTCCGATTTCAATCTTTTGGATTTTGCCGTCCATACGGTAACCTTTGAACAAAGCCGTACGAAGGCCTTTTTGTTCCTGTTGAAGGCGATGGCATAAGGCATCCAGTAATCTTTGTAAGCCGATTTCAATTCCTGTTGTCGTTACAATGGGTTCCAGGCAAGGCAACCGTTCCTGGTAAGGCTCAATCGGTTGTACCGGGTTGATCACTTCTTCTTCATAGCCCAAAGCCTGGTCTAAACTCTGTAGGATCTGCGGGCCAAAGCGGCGGCGTAAAGCAGAACGGGGCATGTTGATAAGCTGGCTGATTTGCCTAAGTCCGAGTTTTTCTAACCGTTCTATTGCAGGTGCTTCAATACGAAGAGCTGCCGGTGGCAATGAAAGCAACGCTGTAGTTTGCTGTCCGCTTTCAATAATTCTATTATTATTTCCAAACCGGGCAATGGCCCAGGCAGCGCCAACCGTATCAGCCAATGCAATGCTGATATCATAACCAAAATGTTTAAATCGTTTACGTATCTCCGTTAGATATTGTTTTTCTCCGCCCCATAAATGGGCGCAGCCTGTCACATCCAGAAGAAGGCCATCGGGCGGGTCAATGGCCACAGCAGGTGTATAACGGATACACCATTCAGCAAGTCCATTCAGCAAACGGCCTGAAGTTTCCGGCTGATCATCCAGCACTTCCAAAGAAGGAATAAGGGCTCTTGCGTCTGCTACTGCCATACCTATATCAATTCCTTGCTTTTGCGTTAACTTATTTGCCGCTGTGATAATCATCCTTCCATGATCAGGCGAAGCCAGGACAAAGGGCTTATCATGAAGCATAGGCCGGCGACGAATCCACCAATCCGTTTTGAGATAACGAAACCATATCGAAATAAAACGTTTCTGCATATCATCCCGTTTTCTTTTGTTGCTGTTGATGAATTGCTGCGATCTTTGGAATATGTCTGAATCGTCCGGCGGCAAATTCTATCTGCCAGCTTCCCGGCTTGCCATTCCTGACCTTCAATAACTCTACATTCCACCGTGGAAAACCCACACCCGGCATATCTTCTGGTAATTGACCCGGTAATGAAGTAATTTTCCAGCGGGCCAGGCAAGCAGTACTATTCAGGCTGCGGGGATTGCGGCGAACAATAAAGCCTGTGACCTGGCTTTGCTCAATGGCTAGTTGCAGTCGCCTTGAAGCAGTAAAACTTAAATCCTGTACCTCACCGATCACTGCTGATAAGCCTTTACATTTGAGTGATTCTTCCATTGCCCACAGTATCTCTTTTTCTTTTTTTAAATGAATGAAAATGATCTTATCAGGCCTGATACCAAAAGATATTAACGCCGGTGGGAAAATGGACTTCGAACCACTGATCCAGATACAGGCGCCGACATTCCGCATAATTGAAGCAAGTATTCCTGCAATAAAACCAAAAGTAGCTGTGGCATTTTCTGCACTATCAGCGATTAATTCATGCACAGCCCCTAATGGAAAAGCCGCATTCGGAAAAGCATTTTTTATGGCCACAGGGATTCCATCCAATGCAACCGAATTCCATGTACTTTTGAATCCCTGTAAAGGAAGAATGTCCTTTTTTAATTGAGCAATGATATTTGCTTTTGCTGTGTCCATTGATAATCTTACTGCTTAATATTTTGGCAAAAATACTAAACAAATTAGTATATATGGCGATATAATTTTTTAGAGCCTTACCGAGGAGTTATATTAAAAGCCAAAACATACTGCTAAAATCCTTCAATATTCCTATGGAATTTCTATAAGTTTTTTATTTAGTGAATGGTTTTGGAATATTGACGAATTTCATTGATAACTGAGATAGTGCTAACTCTTATCATTGGTTAGGTAACCAGCGGTGCTTATTCACAAAGTTGACAATCTTGTGAGAATAGGAACACCGACATTGACTGAAAATTTTTTATTATTAAAAAGGTCTTTTTTTATCGAGAAAACAGCAGTTTTTAAATTAATTTTTCCAGCTTCTTTTGAGCATCTCTTTTGGCTTTCATCCAGATTTCATCCAGAGTTACAGGAGCTCCATTTCTTCGCTTGCTCTCGTCTGCAGCTTCCATAAAAGCGCAAATTTCAAGTGTAACTTTTTCATCGACAGGAGATATAGAAGTTTGGAAAAATTTAATAATTCCATTCAATAATGGATTATATCCTCCAAAAGGGCCTAAAACCGCATCTCCGTTTTCACCATAAGCAGTACCACCAAAGTCACCATTTGGAGTGCCATAAATATTCTTTTGTGGACGATTACAACGCAAAGTCCCTATACGCCCATCATCCCATGTACCTACTACTACCTCAGTACTTTCGGTATGAAAACAGGTTAAGGTTTTACATCCTAAGCCCATAACTGTATAAAGAATCTCCACACCATGAATGCCATACCAAAAAAGATCCGGATGAGTTTCTTCCAATATATAAGGACTATAAACATCAGCACCTAGTACTTTTCCTATCTTTCCGTTGGCTACATCCTGGGCACTGGGCATAAACCTTAATGAAGAGGAAGAAAATAAAGGAGTCTTATAATGTTTTGCAGCTTCAAAGATTACAATTGCATCTGATAGTGAAGCTGCAATGGGCTTATCAATAAACATTGGCTTTCCTGCTCTCAATACCGGGATTGCTTGTTCCAGATGACGCCTGCCGTCGTTGGTTTCCAAAAGTATTACATCCACTTTTTTCAACAAAGAGGGAATATCATCCATGATCTCAACTCCCATTTTCTTTACTTCCTCAGTATAACCAGGAATTCGTTCTACTGAAGATTCTATATCCAGGCTGCCTTGGGGATATGCAGCTACAACTTTATATCCCTCCAATTGTGGGGCTTCATTAAAAGAATTCATCTCTTTTGTAAATGCTACGGAATGGGATGTATCCAGCCCGATAATTCCTACCCTTTTTCCATTTGCCTGAGAAAATCCTTTACTAAAAAATGGAATAATACTTCCTGAAATACCAAGCCCAACACCTGCTGCCGCAGATGTTTTAATAAAATTTCGGCGGCCATATAAAGTTTTCATTGATGGTTATTGTTTTATGTAAATTTTCATTTAAAATTATTATATAGTTCATCTCGCTCACTATTCGATTAAATTGTTTCATTCTTTTCTATAATATTAATGAAAGCTTTGACCAATAAATTGCAATGCGTCAGTTATTCCCGTACGCCAATACGTCCAGTTATGAGCACCATTTCTTATTCTGAATTCATGCGGTACTTTTTTTTCTATAAAGGCCATATGTAATAAACAATTTCCTCTCGAGAGAGAAAGTCATCGTCACCACAATCTATCCAGTAGCGCACTTTACTTAAATCAGCAGTTGCTTTTATTTCTACTAATTTTAAAATAGAATTGCTATACCAGGTCTTATTAAGACGTTCTTTCCCTTTTAAGTTACCTCCAAATAATTGCCCGTAGATATATTGATAGCTTTTTTCCGGCATGTTCACGATAGAATCATCATCAAATACCGCAGCACTCAGGCAACCGGCTGCGGCAAAAAGTTCTGGATACTTTATTGTATATAATAAGCTTCCATATCCGCCCATTGAAAGGCCTGCAATTCCTCGAAATCTTTTTTTATTTTTAATCCTGTATGTTTTTTCTATAGAGGGTATGAATTCTTTGATAAAGAAGTCCTCATACTTTTCATCTCCGTCATAAGAATTAATGTAAAAACTTGAATCAGCATCTGGCATTACAATAATCATAGGAGGAATAGTACCTTCTTCAATAGCTTTATCGGCATAACGGTTTATTTCTCCCGCCTGTAACCAGGAAGTATTATCGTCCGTATGGCCATGAAGTAAGTAAACCACCGGATAGGTTCTCTCTGATGTGGAATAATCACTAGGAAGGTAAATCGCATATTTGACGTTTCGGTTTAAAATATTGCTTTTAATATTAAGGGTTTCGATTACTTTTCCAGCATTTTGGGCGGCAGTTATATTAAATATGAAAACGCTGATCAAGCCTAACATAAATTTTTTAAAAGGCAAATACATACAATCGAATTTTTATAAATTTATTTGAAAAAAATAATGGAATGATACTAGACAGATAACGACGTTGCTTGAATAATCTGAGTTTTAGTTTATGGCAGTCTCTTTCCACCATCGTCTATTCAGTATGCTCAGATTTTATCTCATTAGCAATTATTTGAGCCATTAGTTTGATTCCTGCTGGGCTCTCATGCAATCCATCTTTAAGTAAATATATTTTTGACCAATCTGGATTCTCTCCCATCTTTCCACCAACATCTACAATTTCTATTCTCTTATTAGTCGTAAAGTTCTTGATCAACATCCGTTTTAGGTCCGTATTAAATTGATCTCTTATCGTATTCGTAGTTGGCAAAGGTGTCAAATATAATATTGTTGACTGAGGATATTTCTTTAGTAAAATACCGCATATGTCATTGATATTTTTAAATGCAGAGTCTATATTACCCTGCCAATCGTTAGTGCCTAATAATAGAGTATAATAATCTGCCTTAGGGATATAATTAATTCTAGCCAGTACCTGATTGGTATGATTGCCCCCTTCTCCTTCATGCGGGTATCCATTTACATCTGTCCTGCTTCCTACAAAAAATAAATCCGGAAAGTTATTATTTAATTCCTGTCTTAAGTTGTTAGCAGCATTCCACCAGGTTTGGCTGTCCCCAATAGTGCAAAGAGTAATACTCCCGTGCTGTTTTAATTTCAAGGCAATAGTGAATATTTTGTATTTTCCTGACTTAGGCAAATTGTTCTTCAACCATTTTACATTACTGAAAGTAGTTTGATGATTTTTAAAAGTTACCCATCCGAATCTAAAGTAGTAAGATTGGTTTTGGCCATTTATAATCTTATAGACTCCATCGAAATTAAAATTATTTAAGTTTCTTCTATAATGTAAAGGAGCATCAATTTTACCATGAGATGAATCAAAAATTATTGTACTATCAGTGATATTAATATTAAATGCCCCTAGGTTGTTAATAATTTTTTCTTTAGTAAAATCGTATTTATCTTTATCGCCCGTTTGAAAAACACGGTTCTTTAATAGTAATGAAGCGTTGACTTGAACAGAGCAATAGTCCATGGAATTTGCTGAAAATGTTCCAACGGTAAATAGTAGTAACCATAATGATTTCATTAGCTTTTGAATTTAGATATTAAATGTTACATACAATAAATTTTCCCTTGGAAATCTTATTGCAAATTTGATTTTATTGTTAACAGTATTTGCATACTTGAAAGAGCTTAATCCTTTATGTTTTTATTACCCCCTAGAAACTAACTCAACAATCTCGTATTATTATTTGTTATCGAACCACACCAGCATCCACCAAATTCTTCACCGTATAACAAATAATCTTATTATCCAAACTATCCCCTGATTGTGTTTGTATATCCCCTAAATTCAACTGATACACATAACCCTGTTGTAAGGTAGCTAATGTCAAAGACACTTTTTTATGATCGCCTGATATTTTAATATCTGTGACAGGGATCGGCTTCTCATCCATACGTGCAGAACCATACTTCTTATGGTACTCATAATAATAATTCTGAAATTTATAATTATCCGGATTAAGGGCGGTGGTATCGTTAAGAGGCTGAGTAAATGTTAAGTCAAAACCTTTGGTAGTCAAATTCATGCTATATACATCGGCCGGTTGCTTGCCGGTAAATACAATCCTTTGAATACCATGATCACCACCCCATCCATAAGCGGCCTGCCCTGTCCACAGGCTTCCATCAGGCGCAAAAGCCAACCGGTTATTGCCTTTTCGTAATCCCTTGCCATCTATAAAAGGAATACAGGCTCCCTGCAGTTCCCCGCCTACTTTTTCCAGCATCACCCGCACGATGCGTGCAGAATTCATCTCGCCTACAAATAGCTGCCCTGCAAAAGGCCCGAACTTTCCTTCTGTAACATCACAAAGTGGCTGGCTCGGTGAATTGGCGATAATATCCTGTGGGAATAAAACGGCTGCTTTGGTGCGCATGCTATCCAGTTCCTGCAGGGGTAGATCGAATGGATTTCCTTTATTCCATCCTTTCTTCCATATCAGGCTGGCCGGATGGCCATAAAAATTTCCTTCCTGTATATGATAGAGTTTACTGGTTCCTTCCCAATCGCCCTGGTTATCGGTAGCGAAGAGGTCGCCCTGCAAATCAAAGCCAATCCCATTGGGCGAACGGAAGCCTGATGCATAAGGGTGTAACTTTCCATCGGGTGTTAGTTTCATGATCCATCCGCGATAAGGCACTACAGAGAACATCGCCTTGTCAACACCACGGCCCATTGTATCCAGCCTGCCACGCACTTCAGGCCTGATGCCACCGCCTGAAGAAGCCGAGTTCAATGCAATGAATAAATTACCTTCCTTATCCCGCACGGGGCCATAAGCAAATTCATGATAATTACCTGTTATCCCAAAGTCATCGGTTACTGTTTCATACAAATCCGCTTCTCCATCACCGTTAGTATCTTTTATTCGTGTTAACTCAGGGCGTTGCATCACTAAAATTTCTGAATTGCTGATAGCCAAAACTCCAAGAGGTTCATGTAATCCTTCTGCAAACAGGCTCCATTTTTTGGTTTTAGGATCATAGATCATTATTTCCCCACGCAGGAAACAAGCCACCAGCCGGCCATCAGGTAAAAAATCCAAACCGCCTGTCTCAACCGTAAGCCCTTCAGGTGTTTCAATAGTCTCTACCTTATAAGATTCTTTAGGAACCGGATTCTCTTTCTGTGATGAACAATCAGAAAATAAAAATAGTCCTGCTATTAAAAAGATTAAAAGATACAATTTCATGTGTTGGTTTTTATTAATGGTTGCCACATGCGGTTCATTTATTTTTTAGTCATAGTGATGGTAAACTGACTGGCTTCATCAGGCAATAATTTCAATGTATTATTGATCCATTTGCCGGCAGAAGATTGATAGCTTACCCCATCTTCCGGATCAAATACAAACCAGATCATCCGGCTTGTTTTGGGTATCCTGAAAGTCCTGATCAGACCTGTTCCGTCTTCTTTGGGTTTTATTAATTCATACACCTCTATGCCGTTAATGGTATAATGGAACTCAGGATAACGGTTGATAAGCTGGTAGCCTTTAAAATGAACAACAGGAATGTTCCCGGGGTGATCGGGTTGAAGTGGAAAAGCCGTTTTATCCCGGTAAAAAATAGTTCCCATAATATTTCCATAAGCATCGTGATGCCCTTTCCAGATATAGGTATTATCCATAAAATCGCCCTGCCAGGCATATCGCAAACGGCATTCGCCTGCATCCCAACAGTAAGATACATTATGAGGCAGGTTTACTGCAATAGCGGCCGGGCTTGCATCAGGTACAAAAATACGATACAGGTAAGGCGGCACTTCTCGATAAGAATGCGCTCTTGGGGTTGAATGATTCTGATGAGCATTATTACCTTTCGCATCTTTTTTTCTATCGGGCGGAATATTGGGATCATCCTTCATTGCAGGCATAGCCTGGTCTGTAACGTACATAGCCCCAAACATCACAAAGCCATGGCCCGGATACGTACAAACGTAAGGATACACGCCTGTTTTTTTCGGGGCGGTAAAAGTGATGGTTTTTGTTTCGCCGGGTGAGAGTATTGGTACAGACCATAGCACTTCAGGAAGCTTGGGAATATAATTCATCTTTGCCCCATCGTTTCCCAATGCAATGGCAGCATTGACTACTTTTAATCTTACGCCTGGCCCGGTGATCACCAGGTTATGGCTCATATCATCTTTATTGGTAAAGATGATTTTGACCTTAGCGCCCGGCTTTACTTTAAATCTCACCAGGTCATATTGCAATCCCCCTACAGCATTTATTGAAACAGTGGTATCGTTAGGTGTATGAGCTTGTACCCGCGCCATAAACAGTAAGGCAACAAGCAATAGGAAACATTTTTTTTGAATAAACATTTATTGAATCAGGAATTAAGAGTTATCTTATTTTTTTAAACCTATAAGCGTTTGCAGTAAAGGGCTGAAGCAAAGGAAAACCTTATAGCGTTTGAATAGCCATCTTCCAAAAACACTATAAGGTTTTGACTGACACCATGCCCGGCTGCAACCCGATAGCTATCGGGTTTTGCTAAACATTTCCATATAGTGTGCTGAATCAGCCAATACACCCCCGCTCTTTTCATAAAAATCTTTGTTAAGATTAAAAACTCCATGCTCCGCTTTGCTCCAGCCTGCATCAGGATAAGAATGGTATCCTTCCATCGTTTGCCAGTTTTTATAATTCTGCCGGCCATTACTTTCCAATAATCCTGTTGTAAGGCCCGGAAACGGATCGAGCCTCGCCGCTACATTTTTATTCCAATCTACCAAAATAGGATTGGCGGTTAAGTCCGCACAAAAGCAGGGAATATGATTTTCTTTCGCTGCCTTTGCCATTCCCATCGTCATACTTAAAGTTTTGGCTACCGCTTTTAATGCAATGGCTTTATAGCCCATCTGAATTCTTTCCCTCACATCTTTATCTGTATGGGCGCTCTCATCGGCTGCAAGCCGCAAAGGAATGTCGCTGACGTCTATTGGTTCTTTTTCAGGAAAAGGTTCTTCTATAATAGCCACCTGGTCGAAAGCCCCAATCTTCTTTACATGATCAATTAACCTTAATAAAGTTTCCTTCTTTTCATAGCGCCCGTTGGCATCAAAGTAATAAGGCAGTTTGCCCGATGCTGTATGCGGTGTGGTATAGTGCCCGATGGCTTTATGGATCGCTGAAACATGCTCCATATCTTTTGAAAGCATCTCTTCCTGCGTACCTGGTTGCCCTAATTTTATTTTTAAAAAATAATATCCTGAATCGGCAATTTCTTTTATTTCTTTAACGGTGCTGCTATAAGATATCAATGGAATGCTCGCTACTTTACTGTGATGATATGATAAAGCAGACCGGTGCTTTTCAGGAATCATTTCATCAAAGGTGGTGATTCCATTCTCTGCTGCGTAAAGCATCCACGCTGCATTATCAAGGCTTACCAGCGCATTTAAAATAAATGTTTCTCTCAGATCAGGATTACCCGTAATCTTTTTTCCATACTCATACACTTCATCCAGTATCTCTTTTTGCAATTCAATCGGGTCGCTGAACTCACGCCCCTTCACGAGTTGCAGTGCGTATTCAGTCAGTGCATACATGATGGCATTACCGCCGTTTTCTGTATGAGCTGCATATACCGCCGGATCGGACCATAGAATACTTTGAGTAGATAATCCCACTTTCTTTATGCCTGATGCCGACTGTAAAAAACTGGCCGCCTGCCAAAGCTCTGTTATAAAACCTCCCTTAAATCCAAAGGGCTTGCTAAGCGGCTCCCGCTCAAAATTAAGGTCAACTGATGCTATCTTTATATTCTTATTGCTCATTGATCGCTGTTGTGACATAGATACTGCTGAAATTGGACACACTCCAGGAATCTCTGACAAAGCTGCCATAACTATTCCTTTTAGTAAGGACCGTCTTGTTAACATTGCATGTTTAATTTCTCGTATCAATCAAATATTTTCTTCATGATTTTTTGCTTGGTTTACAATGGCATATTTTAAATTAAATTTTTTAGTTTCTTTTGTGCCTTTTCTCTGGCTTTGCTCCAAATTTCATCCATATCCACAGAGATCCCTTTTCTGCGCTTACTTTCATCCGCAGCTTCCATGAAAGCGCATATCTCTAAGGTATCTTCTGCCTTTACCGGCACTTGGCCAGTTTGAAAAAACTTAATGATCTCATCCAGCAAACGGTTATAGCCTCCAAAAGGCCCTAAAACAGAATTACCTTTTTCACCAAAAGCAGTGCCTCCATACGTGTGCTTGCCTGTGCGGGTGCCACGGAAAGTGCCTATACGCTCGTCTTCCCATGTACCTACTGCTACATCAGTACCTTCGGTATGTACACGAACCACGCTCTTACAGCCTATACCCATTACCGTATATAAAAGCTCCACCCCATGTATGCCATACCAGAAAAAATCAGGATGTGTTTTCTCTAAAGAGCATGGGCTATATGCATCTGCCCCCAGTACTTTACCTATCTTTCCATTAGCTATCTCCTGGGCGCTTGCCATAAATCTCAGCGAAGAAGAAGAAAATACAGGAACTTTATAATGCTTCGCTGCCTCAAAAATAACGATGGCATCTGCCAGTGAAGCTGTGATGGGTTTATCAATAAACATGGTCTTTCCAGCCTTCAATACAGGTATAGCCTGCTCTAAATGACGGCGGCCATCATTTGTTTCCAACAGCACTACATCTACTTTATCAAGCAAGGCCTGTATGCTATCTACTATTTCTACACCTCTCGTTTTTACATCTTCAATATATCCCGGGATACGTGATATAGCGGATTCTATATCAAGACTGCCTTGTGGATAAGCGGCTACAACTTGGTATCTCTGAAATTCTAAAGTAGAATTTATTTCTTTCGCAAACTTAGCACTATGGGACGTGTCTAGTCCAATAATGCCTACTCTTTTTCTATATTCAGGCAAGCTTTTACGAAAGAATGGAAAAATATTTCCGGTAATGCTTAGTCCAAGACCTGTAACACTCGAGGTTTTAATAAATCTTCTACGATCATACAACTGTTTCATAATACTTTAATGATTATAGATTGAGAAAAGAAAGGACTTATGTGATTCTCACTCTTCGAATGCTTTTTCAATACGCTGGTTATACTTACTATACATTTTCATAGATATTTTTACGGGATCATCCGTAGATGCTTCTTGATAGGTTGTATGGCTGTGAATCCATTGCGTTTCCCACGGGATTATTCTTTGATTAAAAACATCCATATCTAATGGAACTTGATTTTTCAGACAGGAATCAGCATAACTAAAAAACATCTTCCATCTTGGCTTATAAAAGTCTTTTAAGAGGCCATTCCATTGCTTGCGTGCATAATCAGGTAAAGACTTGTCTCCTTCACGCCCCCATGAAGTAATTAAATGCCTGGCGTTGAATTCATATAAATTTTTTTCCTGTTGAGTGATCCCTAAATTGCGCGCATCATTTATCCATTTGCTTAAAAGAAAATCTTTCCTTGTACCCACAAGTTTATCCATATCATCAATAAGGGATAAATATTGATGACTTAAATTTTGAAAAGTAGCAATATCCTTATCTTCGTAAGCATTTGAAATTTGATGCTCCAATAAGACTGCATAATCAGCTAAGACTTCTCTACCAACGTCTACCAGATCAAACTGGAATCCATCATTACTACGTAAATCACTTGAGGCGTTCAACAATAATTTCCATGCTTTTAGAAGATCTGTCGGATCATAATAAAATATGTCCCTTGCATCTTTTGATTTATCAACTTTGCTAAACGAAGGCCGTGCAGTAACAACAGACACAGGCCCCTTAAAACCCTTGGGATTTGGATTATTAGCATAAACTGAGCTTGCAAGCAATTGCCAAGCTTTTAGTGCATTATTATTCAACGATCCATAACGCTGATGTATATAATTTTCAATCCAATGGTCTATATTAATGGGTTTAGCGCGCCATATATTATCTAGCATCAGTTGATAGTTTGCAGGATTTTGTTCGGCACCTTCCATAGTAAGTCCCAATCCTACCAATTTACCGGCTTTAGGATTATTCAATAAATTAGCTGGCTCTTGAGTAACACAGGGCATACAGCCCCCTAAGTAAATTCTTCCACCAAAATTATGTAGCATATTCCATATCCACGGCTTGCCATAATAGGCTTCTGTTTTGTCCCAAAAAGGTTTTCTTTCACTCCATAAATCCAGTATCAGCATTTTATTGTTTGGAACAGCATTTAACAAAGCCTGGATTTGCGTAGGATGCCAGAATTTAGCATTACTATAAAACAGCCATGCCTGCATTACCCATACCGCCGCTGTATCAACAATATGCATAGACTGGTAAACCTTTTGACTAATATCATTTAGATAAAGTGAATCGTCGGAAGGAGGAACCATTTCATTAAAAATATCTGCCGAATAATAATGATCAGTGCCATACGCCTCAGTTTGTTCTTCTAAAAACCACTTACCAATATTGGTAAAAAGTGAATCTTCGGGACTTAAGATATTTACAGCAGGAAAATGTCCGTTCCAGATCACTTGATTAACCTTTGCATCCGGAAATTTTTTAGTAAAGTCTGGTGGTACATGCCCCGCAAAAGAAGGTAAGACAGGCTTCATGCCCAGTGATCTTTCTCTGGATAGTATTTTCTTTTGTAACGCTTCATGCGTATCTATCCAGTGCTGTGGCAACGGGCCGTCCCATGCATCAAGGTTACTCATCCAAAACCAAGCTAAATAAGCAGGTCCCGGAAAAAAGGCGTCTAGTTCCTTATTTGTAAATCCCATTTTTTTATAAACCCTCTGCCAAATAGCCGTTTCACCCGTAATTGCTAAGGGCATATTGATTCCATTCAATGCCATCCAGTCTATTTCTTTCTGCCATCTATCCCAATCCCACCAGGTCATAGTATAATTAAAGGTGACGTAATTGAGATAATAGCGATTTTGATAAGGAGATGTATTGTGTATTTTTTTCTCTACCAAGGGTAAAGGATCAGGAAGTTTTAGATTAATACCATTCCAGGTAATCAAGCAATGGCAATAATTTCGTAAATAATAATTTAGTGCTGATGCAACAGACACGCCATTGTTGCCCTTCAATATAATTTTCCCATTATGACTTTCTATTTCAAAAACATCCTTGCCGCCTTCTTCGGGAATATAAGCTACTTCAAAATGGTTGGCTTGTTTCGGAATAATACGGGCAATCAGATCCTTTGCAGCCTGCTCATTTAATTGTGCAAAAGAAGGTAACGTAATTCCTGATAAAATAGTTAATAAGAGGAATAACAGTGCAATTCTTTTCATCATATTTTTTAGATTTAATTATTAATTGTATATGAACTATATAGAACCAAACACATCCATAATTGTAATTATATTTCACCTGTAAGCAATTGTGTTGAGTTAAATATCAATTTGGAAAAACAAGTTTGTCATATCAATAAACAGCTTAAGAGAGTGTATAAAATTTTATTCAAGTTCGAAACTTATTCCTGTAAGTTATTTGTTTACTCCTTGAATTTGACATTCCAAAACGGTACCCTTAATATTTTTCATTTTGTATTAATACACCTGGATTAGCAAGTTGAATTTGTTCGTTTGGAATAGGAAAGTATTTCATATACGGTTCCGCATGTACGGCCTTGATTATAATTCCATCACCTGTAGGAGAATTATAATCAGCTTTGATATTTTGCAAAACGGTAGTAAATCTTCCGGTACGTACCAAATCAAACCAACGATTATTTTCATTGGCTAATTCGAGCCGGCGTTCCAATAACAATTTATCCATAAAAAGTTCAGGAGAAGATATATCGGCTATCAGATAATCATGTGACGGGTTACCAAACGCTCTTTCCCGTATCAAATTTATTTGATCTAAAGCTTGTTGCTGCTGATTCAAATTGTATAATACCTCTGCATTTAATAAGACCATGTCTGCCAAGCGTAGTAATGGTATATCCAATCCTGAAGAAGTTTGGTTTGCTGTCGGAACTACCCACTTTTTAAAAAATGGATACCAAATAGCTGGATCGCCTTGCTTGTACACATACGGGAAATGTTCTTCATTAATTGTAACGGGAAAGCGGGAATCACCCTCTTCAAATGATGTTCGCAAACTCCAAGTCGGCCGTATATTAGTATTACCACCAGCTATAGTTTGGTACACCCCTCCCGCAGGTGCCATACTAGAAGTAAGTGTTTGGCCATCTGTACCCTCAACATACGGAAGTGAAAAAATAGACTCGCTATTTTTTTCCGTCGCAATTAAAAACAGGCTAGCATAGTTAGTTACTAAACTATAAGAAAATTCACTTGAGAATAGTTCATCAAGATACTTTTTGGCATTGTTCCAGTCTTTAAGATATACATATACTTTAGCAAGCAATGCAACTGCCGCACCTTTAGAGGCCCTGCCATATTCGATTCCTGATGGTTTTGGTAATTTAGTTACAGCATCTTCCAGGTCATTTACTATCGCGTCGTAAATATCCTGCTCTGTCGCCCTTGGAATTTTTTTAGCTTCGTTAGCAGTTATAACGCTTGTAATAGCTGGTACGCCTCCAAAAATCCGAACCAGGTCAAAATAGAACAGTGCCCTCATAAATTTGGCCTCTCCTGTATATTGGTCTTTTTGTGTCCCTGTATAATCAGTAGGATTATTAATATTAGCTAATACTGTATTAGCCCGGAAAATTCCATTATAAGTATTCTTCCAAAAATCGTTTAATCCCGGATTATCTACACTCACAGTCAGATTATTAATTTGACCTATTCCTGGAGCAGTGGCATAAGATGTAGCCCATGCATTATCAGATGGGGCTTCCATCAATACAAAATCTGTAGGTACCCGCGATTGCAAATCGTCATATATTCCCAAAACAGCCAGATTAATATCCTTTGATGTATTGTATGCATTACTTGTAGTCAAAATTGATTCGGGAATAGGATGTAATAATTCTTTTTGACAAGATCCTAATAGAAAAAGCAGAAATAACAGGCTCTCTATATAAATATTTTTCAACATGTTTTTATAATTTTAAGAATTAAAAAGTAAAATCAAAATCCAACATTAACACCAAATACAATAGTTCTGTTAATAGGCTCGGTACCAACGTTGTATCCGGGTGTACTGTTTATTCCTGAAACGCTCCCTCCTGTAGCTCCGTCAGGATTATAGGCATGATTCTCTTTATTTTTAATAATCAGCAAATTAGCTACAGAAGTATATACCCGTAAACTTCTAATACCTGTAGTTTTTACAAGCGTTGATAAATTATATCCTAGGTTGATATTTCTGAAATTCAAATACGATGCATCTTCAATATAATAATTGGTATTTGCATTAAAAGCGGATAACTGCGAGAGGGCTGCGGCTGGAGTTTTACCATCGCCTGGCTCATCCTGTGACCACCACTGGTTTATAGCCAGCGACCGACGCATCGCACCCATGGTATTCCCTTCATAATATTGCTGCTCGTAATTAAATATCTTGCCTCCCAAAGAAGCCTGAACAAATACGCTCATATCAAACTTTTTCCACGACAAATCATTAGACATACCTAATAACACTTTGGGTTGAAAATTTCCTAATATCACCATATCATTGTTCGGATCAATTTTTCCATCACCATTTACATCCTTTACAATAGGGTTTCCCGGCTTGGTACCAGCTAAATGAGGCAACTGTGTTATTTGGTCTGCATTTTGGAATACTCCAATCATCTTATAGCTATAAAAAGAAAACATGGGTTCCCCTTTCCTCAATATCCAACTCATCGAACTTTTTGTGTAAATCCTTTCGTCAACCCCTCCTATATCTTGTACCGTATTTTTATTGGTAGAAAAATTAAAAGAGGTATTCCATTTAAATGAATTTATCATATTCCTCGTAGTTATTTCTACATCTACTCCCTGGTTTTTTACTGAACCTAAATTTTCAATATTGCTGGTAAAGCCAGTAATCGCTGGTACATTTACAGCATACAGCATATCGCTTGTGATTTTATTGTAATAATCAAAACTAACATTCAGCCTATTGGCAAATAGGCCTAACTCAATCCCTAAATCATAGCCTTTTGACTTTTCCCATGATAAGTTTGGATTTTCTATTGAAGTTTGAGCAGTGCCCTTAATTGTTTGATTATTAGGAGAATAAAGTATATTTCCTACTTTACCTAAATACTGGAAATCACCAATATTAAAATTACCTGTAACACCATAACTTCCTCTTAGTTTTAATTCGCTTATTGAAGAAACATTCTGCATGAATTTTTCTTTCGATACCCGCCAGGCAGCCGATACGGATGGAAAATTGCCCCATTTATTATCTGCCCCAAAACGGGAACTCCCATCAGTACGGAAAGAAGCAGAAAGTAAATATTTATCTTTATACCCGTAATTCACCCGGCCAAAATAAGATATCAATCCCCACTGCGTTTTAGTTTGGGTAGAGGCGGAAGGATTAATAATAGCATTATTTAATGTCTGAACTATTTCATTATTAAAAGAGCGGGAAACAGCAGCCATTGAAGAATTTTGTGATTTATCTTCCTGGTAAGAAGCCCCTAAAATTGCACTTATATCGTGTACTTGTTTTATTGTTTTAATATAATTTAAAACATTTTCATTAATTACATTAACTCCTTGAGACTGGCTAACACTTCCACTTGTTGCAACTGCGGGGTCCCCGTATCCTCCAGTAAAAACATTATTAGTACTAAAATCCAGATTAGTGGCGATGGAAGTTTTTAAGCTTAATCCGTCCAATAAAGAAACGTTAATAAAAGCGCGAGCTAAATTTGTAAAAGCGTTAGTATAATCCTTTTTTCCATATAAAAGCGTATAAGGACTGGCTTGATTAGAAAAACCTGTTGCGATATAATTTGTCGCCTTGGGATAATAACCATCTACTTTTTTTGAACTTACAAAAGGCGGATACTTTGACAAATTATTCATGGTAGAACCCGCATCTCTCCTTTTTGCAAAATAAGGGCTAAGCTCCATACCAAAACTCACCATTTTATTAATTTTTACATCCAAATTTGCTCTAAAACTATACGTATTGTAAGAAGCCGTACGAACAGATCCATCTTCCGAACTATAAGTTCCCGAAACGTAGTATCTAATATTTTGGTTACCGCCTTTGACAGATAAATTATAATTTTGGATAGCCCCGGTTTGTGTGACAGCGTCTTGCCAAATGGTTTGAGGTAATTCTTTAATAAGTGGATTCACTTGAAATTGAACTGGACGACGTGAATCTCCAAACATCGGAAGAGAAACATCTCCACCAGCCCAGGCAAATTCTCTATTCTGATATTTAACAAGGTAACTATACCATTCCTCTCCCGTCATCCAATCATTGAACATCATAGGATGTGTAGATCCGTAATATGAATTTAAGCTTAATACCGGCTTACTACTTTTTCCTCTTTTAGTTGTAACCAAGATTACCCCTCCCGCACCTCTGGAACCATAAATAGCTGCTGCAGAAGCATCCTTCAAAACCTCAATGGATTCTACATCATTCATATCTAATTGACCTAAGCTACCGCCAGGAAAGCCATCAATCACAATTAAAGGGCTATTGCCGCCACTGATAGATCCAAAACCTCTCACGTTGATTACGGGAGCAGTACCTGGCGTGGCGCGTAGCGCTGAAATATTAACACCAGCTATTCGTCCTATAAGCGCTGTTTCAGTCCTGCCGGCGGGAACTTGATCTAAATTATCATTTACTATTCTTGATACAGAAGCCGTAAGTGAACTTTTTTTCTGCGTACCGTATCCTACTACCACTACTTCATTAGCTACGGATACTTCAATTTCCATCACTACAGAAAGATTATTATTCTGCCCTACCGTCACACTCTTTTTCTGATACCCAACTATGGTAAATTCCAACACATCACCCACATTAGCATCAATACTGAAACTACCATTGGTAGAGGTACTGGTTCCTCTGTTAGTTCCTTTTACTATTACTGATACTCCGGCGAGAGGATTGCCCTGTGCATCTTTGACAGCGCCGGTAATAATATTAACCGGCGCCGGAGGAATATCTTCCTCAAGCTGGCTTAAAGGGGTAATAGAACTTGTAGTTACATACTGATTCTTTTTTTTAACAATAAATACTGTTTTCTGCAGTATAGAAAAATCAATTGGTTCTCCTTGCAAAATTTCTTTTAACACTTCTCCGACCGTTTCATTTTTTACATGTACGCTTACCCGTTTTGTTTCCTGCAATACATTCGCTTCATAGAAGAATACATAACCTGTTTGCTTTTTAATTTCTTTGAAAATTTTCCCGATTTTTTCATTGTTTACCGATAAAGTAACTCTTTGGGCAAACCCGCCTGCACTGGCAGCAAGGCAGGCCGAGAAAAGAAGAAGGGTTGTCATTTTCATAAACAGCAGTGTTTTTTTGATAAGTACACGCCGATGATAATTGGCATTAAAATTCATAACTTTGTTTTTTGGTTTTAGTTTAAAGAATTAGTGATCTATCCAGGTTCCTAAATATTGACAACTAAAACTTACCGGCAGGAAAGTGGTCTAAACACTTTCCTGTTTTCGTTTTCGCTATCTGTAAAAAATATTCTTTTTATATTTTGATACTATAATTTAAAGCGTATGCTCAGTCTGGTTTTATAATCAGTTTTTTCCCTTCTATGGTAAAATTTACATTATATATTTCCAAAAATTTAAGTACTTCTGATAAGCTTAAATCTCTTTCTATTTCTCCTATAAATTCCCTGGGCTTGTTCTTTCCCTGGTAAATAACTTCTACATCATACCAGCGGGACATTTGCTTCAATACACTTTGCAGGGTCGCTTTATCAAATTGAAAATATCCATTCTTCCATGCCATTACCTTATCCAAATCCACATTATCCACTACTTTTACTTCGTTACTTACCAGGGCTTGCTGGCCTGGCTTTAAAAAGGCCTTACTGTTTCCATTATTTATTTTCACAGCCCCTTCAAGCAGTGTTACTTTAATATTACTATCGTCATCTTCAAAGGCATTCACATTAAAATGCGTACCCAATACCTGCACATCCATGGAGCCATTGTGAACTACAAATGGTTTGGATGCATCATGCGCTATCTCAAAATATGCCTCCCCACTAACGGACACTCTTCTTTCCTTACCCGCAAATGCCGTAGGATAAGTAATAGAGGAGGCTACATTGAGCCAAACCTCGCTTCCGTCGGCCAGTAATAGTTTCATTGGCTTACTTCCTCTTGGTACTGTCAATGTATTGTAGCTAACGGTTCCGGTGGCGCTTCCCTGGTAGGCAATTAACCCGTCTGCCTGTTTTACAACATTCATTTTTCCCTGCACGGCTAACGTTCCGTTACTGATGCTATCCAGGCTAATCTTTGATCCATCTGCCAATGTCAATACAGCCTTAGTATTAGCAGGCGGAGCTATATCAGATTCAAATTTTTGATATTGGCTTGTAGCTGTTTCCTGCTTTGGCTTATTAAAAAATAGCAAATAAACTGCACCTATAAGACTCACTCCAATTATGATAGCTGCTGCCCGCATTATCTTTTGGGTAAAATTAATCTTATGTACGGGCGCTGCCGGTTTTAACCATTTTTGCCGAAAATCAAGCAGCATTTGTTCGGATAGTTCAAGGTTGTTCGGATCACCTTCATTAAATGCAGTTGTTTCGGCATTCAATGAATTATACCAATCCTCCAATTTCTGGCGTTCCAGTTCGGTTAAATTATCATCTTTCTCCTTGCTTAATAACTCAAGTAATTCTTGTATCTCCATAATAAGATTGGAATGTTTTAATACCTTTGCCCTGCCTGTCTGTTTATATAAGTAACCTAACTATTTCTTTTCCGTTACTCTGTCATAAATTTTTTTTTATGCAGCTATTACAAATGCCGAATAGTTTATTTTGCGGAAATTAGACTTGGGTTGATATTTAATCGCTAATTGAATGAATAATTTTCTTATCAATACATTACAGAGCTATAGCGACCAAACACTTATTGGCTTGTGGCAACAGGGTAATGAACTGGCCTTTGATATATTATATAAAAGATACGTAATTCAGTTAGTAGGATTAATCACACAAAAAACCGATTCGGAAGAAAATGCAAAGGAACTTTCCCAAGAAGTTTTTCTTGCGGTGTACCTGAAAAAAGATAATCTTCAAGAAATTCAAAATTTTAAGGCGTACTTGTTTGGCATTGCAAAAAATAAACTATTCAATTATTACCGGCATCAGTTAGTAGAGCAGAAATACCGGCAAGATTTATTGAATAGAGTTGAACCCACTATAGATGATGTAAAAGAGATACTTGAAAATAAACAACTTCAGCAAATAATTGACCAGCAAGTGGAGCAACTGCCTCCTAAATGCCGTGAAGTGTTCAAACTCAGCCGGCAGGAAAATTTATCGTATAAGGCTATAGCTGAACGATTAAAAATATCCGAAAATACCGTTGATCAGCATATTCAGAAAGCGCTTCGTGCCATACGTTCAGCTATTAGAGATTATGGGTAAGGGGGTTTTAATTAAATATTATCTGTAAGCTCTTTGAAACTCTATTTGAGCAGGGTATTAAACTCATTACCAAAATACGTCGTAATATGAAAAACAGGTTATTAACTTTGAAAGAAAAATTCATGCTAAAGAGAAGAGCTTTGGTGGAAACAGTCATTGATTTGCTCAAAGGCTTTCAGGATCTATGGCATACGCGCCATCGTAGACAATGGGTTCAATAATTTGCTGGCTGGCCTGGCAGCTTATAACTTCAGAGACAACAAACCCACCTTTAAATCTCATAAAAGAAACTTTTGGCTGGCCTTGAACTATTAAAATCTTATCGAACTCACGTTAAATTACCGTCATCAGATACACCAACGAATACCACACTCTCTGACGATGAAATCGCGCAAGGTGATTTGGATAATGGAAGAGTTTCTCAAATACTAAAAGCAATTAAATCAAGTATTGATAGCGGGCATGCAGATTTGATGGGCATGGTTGTTTGCGACTGGGCCGAGTCAGGTTTGAATCCCGAAACCTTTTTGGTTGGGTTATGCTGCCGGATCGACTGCTGCCTGGAATAACCAAAAATTAAATACGGAAGATCTTTCCCAAAGGTTCTTGAAATCTTTTTACAGAGAAGGGGAGACCCACATGCAAAGAGTTTACCAACTTTTAAGCAGGCAGGCAGAATTTTGGAAAATTAGCTGGAACTCAGAATCATCGAAAAACAGGACGCCCATATTAGGCAATTCTTATGGAATGTTCCTTTTCATTCACTTTCTCAATTCCATCACCTGCATTTTTCTTCTTATTTTTTACAAAAAGGCATGCGCCTGTATGTTACACAACTTTTAGAACAGCCAAGGATGCATGGCTGACAACTTCCTTATTTCAAGAGGCATTTGTAAAATCAATCTTGCTACTGAGATAAAAAATATTTTTATGAAAACGCTACAGGAAATATTAAAGAATACTAAAGAGATAGATTTAAGGAAAGTATTTCCAAACGCAACTGAAAACGTGACTCAACTTGTGAAAGAAAAACTATTAATAGTGGAAAATTCATGACATTTTGATCTACAATGAAGAGTAACAAGCTTGCTAACCCATTGGCAACAAGCTCATCTATTTCGTTTTTAAATGAATATACTAGCTTATAAAATTTAGTAAGTAATTGGTTTTATATCGGATTGAATTTTATCAGAACTCAATTTTGCGGACACTGTCCGCAAAATCTGAGGGTAAGTTTTATACAAATCTTTATAAAGGTATAAACGTCTTTCCCCTGATAGATTTAAAATGTTGTGATTTGCGACTCTCCGAAAGAAGTTTTGACTTTTTTAATGGAGTAGCCATTGTGAGCATTAACAGCTACCGCTTTCTCATGCTTATCGTAGCCCAGAGGCTATTGGGCATTAATTGGGCATAATGGGTACTAATTGGGCACTAATCAGCGATTGCAGCGACTTAAATCTCTGATAATGCGTTCTCTTCGTATGCTTGTTAGGCTATTTTAAGAGAATCTAAAAATGTCAAAAAAGGTAACAGGGGTTCGATTGTAGCCCCGCTCAGTCCGCTGAGCGGGGGAATCGAGAATTTAAAAGATCGTGCAACTTATTATCCCACTTCGATCAAAAAACATACCCCTTACCGCCATTTGATGAGTGGAAACTAAATATTGGATTATAGCATTTTAATTTTTGATTATTATTTGTTCGGTAATTTTGTATTTTTGCTTTAGTTCTTTACGTCAATAATCGTCAGTGAGTAATTAAGTGAGTATTGATATTTTATCCTTTACAAGTATTTGAAAATTAAATGGTTCGAATATTGGTTCGAATCCAGTCATCCCGACTTTAGAGCTTCAGCCCATTCAGAAAGCCCGTAAACATTGCTGTTTACGGGCTTTTCCCTAATTTTATTATCAATTTATTGCAATTGGCTTCAAAACTTTCAGCGATTTTTCCTTCGGGTCTTTTAGGTTGTTAGAGGGTTTATTTTCCAGCACTCATCTTTACAAATTGATCCACCTTGGAAGATGAAGGCTTTACCGTTTGCAAATAAGCAAAAATTGAACGCAGATCGGATGTGTCCATTCCGCCAAGCATGGCCCAGGGCATTATCGTGTTAACCTCATCAGGGCCAAGCACCGGAGTATTTGCGGGATCGGTAAAAATTTTGAACCGGGTAACGAATTCTTCTGCCGTCCAATTGCCAATACCCGCCTGTTTATCTGACGTGATATTGGCGGAACGTACTTCTCCATTAGGCATTTTAAATACGCGCCCTCCGCTGAATGCCAGTTCAGGAATGACCTGCCCGTTTTTAACAGGTGTGTGGCATTCCATACAGGCAGCAGCATTGGTTAAGTAAGCGCCATATTTTACAGTATCTGATTTAGGAGGTTTTTGTGTAAAGGAGGCCTTGACAGGGATCGTATTTACAATAAAATTCATTGGGAAATTAACCTGGCGATCGGGCGTTGTATTTTCTATTGGCGGCAAACTTCTTATATAAGCAATAATATCATAAATATCTTCTTTATCCATTCTGCCATAATAATGGTATGGCATCACAGGAAACAGCGCATTGCCCCATTTATCAACTCCTGTAGTAATGGTACGGAAAATTTCCCCGTCAGTCCAGTCTTTTATATTAGCAGGAGTAATATTTTTTGAATAGAATTTCCCCGGAAATCCCATGTCCTCATTAAAAAATTCACCTCCTTTTCCATTAGTACCAGCAACCAATGGCCCTGCAAATCTTTTCCAATCCCGGGTAGAATGGCAGTCCATACAAAGCGATACATGATTGGCCAGGTAATTGCCATGCTGCACTCTTTCGGGCGTTATATCTATATGCAGGTCGGGCGCATCACCTACATCAGGCAATGCTAATTTTACATAAGAAGCCACTCCTGCAATTACCACAATTACAAGAGCCAGGACAGTCAATAGTACTTTTTTCATTTGTATATTTATTGAATAATTGAATATTTATTCGTAAAAAGCAGGTGATTAAAACAGGAAGGCAATTTATTAACAGGTAGTCTTTCAAGTAAATCCTGATCATCCTATTTTCAATTCTTACTACAAGGGATAATAAAGCGTAAAAGTATAAAAAATGTGGATTACATATTATTTTTTTTACACCTGCCTCTTTATAAAAAAATATCACGGCCAATTCTCCTGATCTTAGTAGGCCAATTTTAATTAAATTTGCAATTCCAAAATAGTAATAATGAAAACTTCCAGTATAATTATTTTAGTTGCCATTGCAGCAGGTATCGGAGCGCTATTAATGTACTCCGTGGATTTCTCTACTTATGATACCATCGGCTCTGCAAAGCAAAAACAAGGGCAGTATGTACATCTTATTGCCAAGCTTGACAAATCCAAACCCATACAGTACGACGCTTTGAAAGACCCCAATTATCTTTCTTTTTATGCAGTGGATAGCCTTGGCAACAGCACTCAGGTTATTTACCGCAATACCAAGCCTGCTGAGCTGGAGCAAAGCGAGCGCGTGGTTTTAAAAGGGAAAATGCAGGGAGATATTTTTGAATGCAATGATATTTTACTCAAATGCCCATCCAAGTACAAGGATGATAAAAAGCAATTAGAAAAAACGGTTACACAACATTAAGAATGCGACATGACATTTGAGAATGAACATTTACTACCGGGCCAGGTGGGGCATTTTTTTGTATTGCTGGCTTTTGTAGCTTCCATTATTTCAACTATCGCGTATTTCAAGTCTTTTAAAAGCCAACTTGAGAACGAAAAACAATCGTGGCTTCGTTTTGCCCGCGGCGCTTTTTTTATACAGGCATTTTCGCTGTTGGCTGTTTTTGCCTGCATCTATTACATTTGCTCACAACATTATTTTGAATACCTCTATGCTTATAAGCATGCTTCAAAAGAATTAGAGCCAAAGTACCTGTTAGCCTGCATTTGGGAAGGACAGGAAGGAAGCTTTTTACTTTGGGCTTTATGGCATTGTGCGCTTGGCATTGTATTAATTTTTACTGCAAAGAAAAGAGAAGCGCCTGTAATGATGGTAGTGAATACAGCGCAAATATTTTTGATTTTAATGCTTCTTGGCCTGTACTTTTTTAATGTGCGCATTGGTAGCAGCCCTTTTGTACTTACCAGAAATGAATTAAATTTAAGCAGCGCTCCAATGTTTATTGATTCAAAAACAAACCTTTTAAGAACGGATTACTTACGGTTTCTCACAGATGGGATAGGACTGAATATCTTACTAAGAAACTATTGGATGGTCATTCATCCACCTGTATTATTCTTAGGTTTTGCAAGTACTGTAGTTCCTATTGCATTTGCCTTTTCATCTTTAGTTACCAAAGATTGGGGAGGATGGGTAAAAGCCGCGTTGCCATGGACTTTATTCAGTGGATGTGTATTAGGAACAGGAATAATGATGGGAGGAAAATGGGCGTATGAATCATTATCTTTCGGTGGCTACTGGGCATGGGACCCTGTAGAAAATGCATCATTAGTCCCCTGGCTGATACTTGTGGCAGGGTTACATTGCATGGCTATTTTTAACGCTACTAAGAATGCTCTGAGAGCCTCTTATTTATTCATTATTTTAGCTTACCTGTTTGTACTTTATTCTACTTTTCTTACGCGCACCGGCATACTTGGCGATACTTCGGTACATTCCTTTACCGAAGCAGGAATGGCTATGAATGTACTGATCGGAATTTACGTGCTGGCTATTTCAGCGCCTGTATTGTTCCTGTTCTTTAGAAATTATAAAAGCATCCCATCTCTTCAAAAAGAAGAAGACATCTCCTCAAGGGAATTCTGGATGTTCATAGGATCATTGATTCTTTTCCTCTCTGCATTGTTCGTTATTTCCATTACGTCCCTGCCGGTTTATAATAAAATTTTTGGTACTCACCTTGCTGATCCACAGGACAGGGAATTTGCCTACAATAAAGTACTGGTGCTTGTTGCGATAATTATTGGCTTGCTCACCGGCGCTTCGCAGTTCCTTAAATATAAGAGTACCGATAACAAATATTTAATAAAAAAATTATCCTGGCCTCTGGGTATATCGGTTGCGGCAACTGTATTGATCTTATTTCTTTATCCTATTGAATATACTAAAAAAGGCCCCGGTTTTTTGGTAGCTATTTACCTCGCTTTCTTTGCTTCCCTTTTTTCTGTGGTGGCTAACGCGGCTTATTTGAAATCAGTTTTAAAATGGAAATTAAAAGCAGGGGGCGCAGCAATAGCTCATCTTGGGTTCGCTTTGATGATTGGCGGAATGTTAATTTCATCCGGCAATAAAAAGGTAATGAGTGATAACAGCAAAACGGGCTTGTTTATTCCGTTCGATAAAGACCCGACAGGCAGAGCTACCGAAAACCCAATGGAAAATCTTACGCTGCTTAAAGAGGTGCCTACACGTATGGGCGATTATACCGTTACCTACATGAATGATTCGGCAGCCAGCGAAAAAACAAGGACATTTTATAACATCCATTTTAAAAGGGTGGACAGCGCAACCGGCAAAGTAAAAGAAGAGTTTACATTATCGCCTGATTCTTATAAAATGAAAGATAATAATCTCACTTCCAACCCTGGAACAAAGCATTATCTTACTCACGATATCTTTACTTATATTTCCACTATTTCCGTTTCCAATACTGAAAGCGATACTACCACTTATCGTCCCCACGAAATGGCTATCGGAGATTCAGTATTTTATTCAAACGGTTATTATGTATTAAATGGCATCTTAAAAAATCCGAGTAACGAAAGATTTAATTTCTCACCCACAGATACTGCCCTGGTAGCCGATATTACGGTATATGCACAAAATGGCACACAATACAAGGCATATCCTGCACTCACTATTCGCAACCAGGAGCTCAATCTTATCAATGATACTGTAACCACACAAAACCTGTATCTCAATTTTTCCGGGTTGGCTGATGGTGGTAAGAAGTTTAAGGTCAATTCTAAAGAAACCGATAAGCTTACTGATTTCATTACGCTTAAAGCCTATTATTTCCCTTACATAAATTTAGTGTGGCTCGGTTTGGTAATCATGTCTTGTGGCTTTATCGTGTCGCTTATAAGCAGGGTAAAAGCAGCAAAACCTGCGGCCTACGTGTCTATTGGGCTGGTTCTGATTGCATTATTCTATATGTTTTTATTGGCGAATAATTAAATAATTTGTGTTCTTTTATTCGCTGCTCAACATTAGATTTTTATTTTTCCCAGGGATTAATAATTTTCAATCCACTGATACCACCAAAATCAGAAATATTCCGGCTAAGCAAAGTAAGGTCATAAATAAGAGCAGTAGCAGCAATGATAGCATCTGGCAGTTTAATCTTGTATGCTTGGCGTATATCGGCAGTTCTGAGTTTAATGGGTTGTTCCAGTTCTATCACTATAGCATCATTAATAAAGTTACGCAGCACTTCCAAATCTTTTTCAGTAGCGGTTTTCCAGCAAAGCAATTCTATTTCTGTAATGGCAGATATTACGGGCTGTTCGTTCTTTAGTAAATCATCTATAAATTTTTCTGCACCCGGTGGAAACTGTTGCTGCAAGTAATAAATAGCGGTGTTGGTATCCCACAGATATTTCATTTCCATTCGTTTCGTAGTTCGTTTAACTGGTTGTCAATATCAGTTAAGGATTGTTTGGTCATCGCACCTTTATATTGGGCAATTCCGGTTGACTGCGTTGCAGGTTGTGTTTTCTCTTTACGCATACGTATAAGCTGCAGATGTTCTAAATCCTGCAAAAGCCTTACTGCTTTGCTGTTAAGAATATCTATTGTTACTGTTTGCATGGTTATATCTCTTTAAGTTTAGCTGCTTTATTAAATTAATCAATAAAACTGTTGTGCTACAAAAGTAAAGGAATAATGGCTTGGATACAATTTGTGAATATATTTCAAAATTATCCTTTTCGGGTTAAACACAAACGTAATACGACTTGTGTTATATAAGAGATCATAAAGTTTTGGGCAGGTACGTATAACGATGTTAGAGATACTCACTATATCAAAAGATAAAGCAGCGAAAACGCCGGCCTGCTTGTCTAAAGAGCGCTTAACCTTGTCCTTTGGGGACAATTCGTTTAGTTTCATTTTATATAATTATTTGCCAAAATTGGTTTGCGTTCAGCCATATAATTTTTAACTTTACAAGTCAATGGATGCACCTATCAATATATTCCGGTCATTGTTTTTAACTGTATTGGTAATTATATGCACAACCTTTATGGCATTAGTAAATGCCCAATCTACCCGGAATAATATTCGTTTTGCTTCTCCGCAATATGGTATCAATGATACTATTGTTTCTTTAGCAGTAGTATATGAAGGAGATACCATAGAGGCAAAAATTCTTGCAGGAGTATATGTGTGGGGTAAGGGAAATGCCAGGGCAAGAGCAGAATGGACAAGGCTTAGAAATGCAATTTATGTTACCTATCCTTATGCAAAACGCGCAGGATGGGTTTTCAGTGATATTGAAAATCATATTGCCAATAATTCCGATAAAAAAGCGGTAAACAAATACATTAACAGCAGGGAAAGGGAATTGAAAAAAGAATTTACAGAACCGTTGAAAAATCTTTCTGTTTACCAGGGTAAGGTGTTGATGAAACTAATAAACCGGGAAACAGGCGGCACCAATTGTTATGATATTTTAAAAGAATTAAAAGGCGGATTTACTGCCCGCTTCTGGCAAACGGTTGCTTTTGTTTTTGGAAGCGATCTGAAACAACCTTATGATGCCAATGGAAAGGATGCTGAAATGGAAAGTATTGTAAGAGAAGTACAAAGAATGTATGGATATTCTGGATGAAATCATAAAACTATAACAACAACCGCTCTTTTAGCTTACCTTCGCAACCTGTTATTTATCCTGACCTTTACCTTGAAATTTATTGAATTATAATGAAGTTAGACCTTTTAGCCTTTGGTGTTCATCCGGATGATATAGAACTAAGTTGTGCCGGTACATTATTAGTTGAAAAAAAGAGAGGAAAAAAAGTGGGGATCATTGATCTGACGAGAGGTGAATTGGGCACGCGAGGCACAGCAACAACCCGGAAAGAAGAAGCAGAAAATTCAGCGAAGATCTTAGGGGTAGATGTGAGAGAAAACCTGGATATGGCTGATGCTTTTTTTAAAAATGACGAAGAGAATCAGCGGAAAATAATTACAGTTCTTAGAAAATACCGGCCTGATATTATCTTATGTAATGCACCAGATGACAGGCATCCCGATCACGGAAGGTCTGCAAAATTAGTGGCTGATGCTTCTTTTTTATCAGGCCTGAGAAAGATTGAAACTTTTGAAGGGTCTATTCAACAAGAGGCGTGGAAACCTTCATACCTCTTTAATTACATTCAGGACCTTTACTTTAACCCATCTTTTGTAGTAGATATTTCTGAAGAAATTGATAAAAAAATAAACGCTATTAAAGCATTTAAAACCCAGTTTTTTACAAATAATGTTATCAACAATAATGAGCCACAGACTTATATTTCTACCCCTGGTTTTTTAGAAAGTGTGATCAACCGTTCGAAAATGTTCGGCAGAATGATTGGAGTAGAACATGCGGAAGGATTTCTTTCCAAAAAAATAATAGGTGTACATTCGCTTGATTCATTTATAAAAAATGTTACATAACAATCACTTAATCATCAACCATTAAAAATAATTAGATTAATAATGACAACTCCCAAATTCCTGCAAGGCAGAGGAGATTTTCATACGGTACTAAAAAATCGTGTAAATCAATACTTCACTGATCATAAACGTTCGAAGACAGGCAATGCCGGTTTAATTTTTAAAGCCCTGTTGTTCTGTACGCTATACTTAGCTATATATACTCACCTCGTTTTCTTTACGCCTCCGGTTTGGATTGCATTTCCCGAATGCATATTTTTTGGATTATTGACTGCCGCTATCGGATTTAATGTGATGCACGATGGAGCACATGGAAGTTTTAGTAAATACAAGCTAATCAATAAAGCAGCCGGCAGTTCTTTAAATTTCTTAGGTGGCAGCGCTATCATGTGGAATATGAAGCATAATATTATCCATCATACTTACACTAACATTGATGGTATAGATGATGATATTGAAGCGCGCCCCTGGCTTAGATTTGCTTCTACCCAAAAGAAAATGAAATTGCATAAGTTCCAGCAATATTATTTTTGGTTTCTTTATGCCTTCCTTCATCTTATTTGGATATTTATGACTGATTACCAAAAATATTTTAAAGGTAAAATAGGCCCTATGCCCCTTAGAAAAATGACTATATGGGAACATATTTCTTTCTGGACAGCCAAAATAATTTACGCGTTCATGTTTATTGTTTTACCAATTATTCTTCTTGGCTTTACCCAATGGATCATTGGCTTCCTGATCATAACAATGGTTACAGGCCTAACCATCAGCATCGTATTTCAATTGGCACATACCGTAGAGCATACCGATTTTCCAATGCCAACTGAAATTACAGGCAAAATAGAAAGCGAATGGGCCATTCACCAATTAAATACTACTGCTAATTTTGCTACCAGGAATAAGGCCATCTCATGGCTTTTGGGAGGATTAAATTTTCAGATAGAACATCATTTGTTTCCGCTTATTTCTCATGTACATTATCCTGCTATCAGCAAGATCACTAAAAAGACCTGCAAGGAATACGGGATCAATTATATCGAATTTCCGAAAATGCGCCATGCAATTGTATCTCATATCCAATATTTAAAAAGGCTTGGGCAATTGGCATAAATATTCGTGAATCCTCTCAAGTCTTTACCAGTTCTGGATTTTTTTGACGTTAAATAAGGGCATTCTGTTTGAATAAGATAAAATAAATTTAAGGGCAACAAGATTGCTGCCCTTAAATTTGTAGGTTCTTCAATAACAACTTGTAACGTAATTTTTCAAAACCAATTGGAACCAGATGAAATCATAAGAATTGGAAATTGGAGGATATTGGATCGGCAATTATTTTTTCTTCAAGGACGGCTTCTATAGTGCAAAAACATTGCCAAAAGGAGAAATCGCTTAAAATAACCCCATGTCTGCCAGGCTGAAGGTTCTGCTTTTATTGACAAATATTAACCTTAAGTCCTTGTAAATAAAGGATAGCGCGAGAATAACCTGCTAAACAAAAAATTATTTTTCTTTAGATAACATAAAATATCTATGAAAGAACAAGAGCTGATATCCTACAGCATTATTCCAATATTCCCAATTATGCTTTCCGTTTCTCTCTGTATAATCATGCGCTATTTTTAATTCCATTAACTCCGCATGCAATTGCCTGTTGGTTTCTATAAAAGGATCATCTATGCCACAATCAAAAATAATAGCAGAAAGATGGGAAGGGATGGCCTTTACAATGTTCACTACAGAATGTTTGTAAAAATTATCTATATGCTGAAGCGTATCGCCTAAAACATTTACCATTTCATATTCATTTTTCCAGGGCAAAAGATTCTGCACGCCACTCATGCTTCCTGCTGCTCCAAAAAAATCAGCATGCTTCCACCCGATAGATAAAGCGCCCTGGCCGCCCATGCTTAGCCCTGTTATGGCCCGGGAGCTTCTTTCAGCTATGGTACGATAAAGAGAATCAACATAACGCGGCACTTCCTTAGATATATATGTTTCGTATTGTATAGTACCATCAACAGGGCTATCAACATACCAACTGTTATAATGCCCATCAGGACAGACAATAATTAATTGAAATTCGTCTGCATAACTTTTTATTACCGCAGCTTTTTTGATCCAGTCGGAATAATCTCCGCTATATCCATGTAACAGGTAAACAACCGGATAACGGGTATTATTACTTTTATAAGATTCCGGAAGAATCACTACGCATTTACTGTATTTGTGCATAGCGCTGCTGTATATGTTTACGGTATCTACCGATGCCGCATGTAAAATAGCAGATAAGGAAACTGCCATGAGCAAAAGAAGAGCTTTCCTGTATTTTTTCATTTTAGCTGCCATAATTATTTTAAATTCATTGAAGCTATGATCTGTCCGATCCTGTCATCAAGCAGCTTTTGTACTTTGTCAAAATCTTCTGAATTTTTTAATTCATTGTTCACGCTAAAATAAAATTTGATCTTAGGTTCTGTACCGCTTGGCCGTGCAGAGATCTTGCTTCCGTCTTCTGTGACGAATTGCAACACATTGCTTTTAGGTAAGGATATTTTTGTTGTTTCATTAGTGGCTAAATTCTTATTTACCTGTAACTGATAATCCAACACTTCCTTTACCTTGCTTCCTGCAATTTCCTTTGGCGGATTATCACGATATCCCTGCATCATATCAGCAATTTCTTTCGAGCCATTTATTCCCTTTTTAGTAAGAGAAATTAGTTTTTCATGATAAAAGCCATACCGGGTATAGAGTTCAGTTAATTTTTGAAAAAGAGTTTGCCCTTTTTCTTTTGCCACAGCAGCCATTTCACAAATAATGGCAACCGCACTGACTGCATCTTTATCGCGTACCTTATCTCCAACCATTAAACCAAAGCTTTCTTCTCCGCCTACCACATAATTCTCTTTGCCTTCTTTTTCCCTGATCAATTCTGCGATCCATTTAAAGCCGGTGAGCGTATTATAACAGGCAATATCACTTTTTGCAGCAATAGCATCTATCATGTCCGTAGTTACAATAGTTTTTATCACCATATCGTTTGGCTTTGCAATACCTTTATTTTTACGGGCCTCAATAATATAATTAAATACCAGCATGGCAGTTTGGTTTCCATTTAAGAGAATCCATTCTCCATGGTTGTTCTTAATGCCCACTCCTACCCTGTCTGCATCAGGGTCTGTTCCTAATAAAATATCCGCATTCCATTCTTTTGCTTTTTCCAATCCTATATTCATGGTTTCCTTTTCTTCGGGATTGGGATAAACTACCGTCGGAAAATTGCCATCGGGGGTAGCCTGTTCTTCTACGATGTGAACATTATCAAATCCATAAGCCTGTAATGCTTTAGGAACAAGCATAATACCTGTGCCGTGTATGGGAGTATAAACAATTTTAAGATCATGCTGGCGGGTACATGTATCAGGATTCACACTTAAGCCTTTCACCATTTCAAGATAGGCATCATCTATATCCTTTCCTATGGTAATAATATTATCTTCATTTCCATTCCATTTCACATCATCAAGGCTTTTTATTTTTTCCACCTCAGCAATTACATTTTTATCATGCGGTGGCACCAATTGTGCACCATCGTTCCAATAGGCTTTATAACCATTGTATTCTTTGGGATTGTGAGATGCGGTAATTACTACTCCGCCCTGGCAACCTAATTTACGAATGGTGAAACTAAGCTCAGGCGTAGGCCTGATGGATTCAAAGAGATAAGCTTTAATACCATTGGCGGCAAAAATATGCGCAGCTATTTCTGCAAACTGGCGGCTGTTATTTCTTACATCATGCGCAATAGCGACCTTTACTTCAGAAAAACATTTCTTTAAATAATTGGCATATCCCTGCGTGGCCATACCAACGGTATATTTATTCATCCTGTTTGTGCCCACACCCATGATACCGCGAAGCCCTCCCGTGCCAAACTCCAGGTCCTGATAAAAAGCATCTTCCAATTGAGCAGGGTCTGATTTTTGCAATTCCCGGATTTCTTTCTTTATAGCTTCATCATAATTTCCTGAAAGCCATTCATTAATTCTGGTTTCTGTTTTTGTATTCATGGTATAATTTTTTACAATTTAAAGAAATTCTTTTTCATTCATCGAGTCCGCGAATATACATTACGCTTATTTTTGCCTGATGTATCCTTCCTTTCATTTGAAAAAAAATATTTTTTTTTGGATGATCCTGTTTTGCTTAAATCCTGCCTGCCTGCGTGCTCAGGACACTTTTAAAATAAGATTTATGAACGAAACACAGTGGACAACGAGGTGGAAAGATAATGCTATGCAGCCCTCTCAATCGGTAACAATCAATACACACCCGATTGATACTTTCAAAATTTACCCGTATAATCCCAAAAGAATACGGATGGTAACGGCAGCCAATATTGTTGCCTATGGCGGAACACTAATAGGATTGAATGCGATCTGGTATTCCAAATATCCACGTTCATCATTTCATTTTTTTAACGACGATGGAGAATGGCAGCAAATGGATAAGGTAGGCCATATTTATAGCGCTTATACAGAGAGCCAGGTTACAATGGAAGCCTGGAGGTGGGCAGGATTGTCAAGAAAAAAAAGTATCTGGATAGGCGGGTTAAGCGGAGTAGCCTATCAATCTATCATAGAAATACTGGATGGGTTTTCATCTGAATATGGATTTAGCCCGGGTGACTTTGCAGCAAACATTTTAGGTTCTTCATTATTTATTTCGCAGGAACTGGCGTGGAACCAACAAAAGATAAAGCCTAAGTTTTCTTTTCATAAAAAAAATTATAACCAACCTGATCTGGAAAACAGATCGGATAAGTTGTACGGCACGACAGCTATAGAACGAATGATGAAAGATTACAACGGCCAATCTTATTGGTTGAGCGCTAACATTCACTCATTTTTTCCTGAAACAAAGTTACCACGCTGGCTCAGCATTTCGGCGGGATATGGCGCTGAAGGCATGTTTGGCGGAACAGAAAATGTAGGATATGACAAAGATGGAAATATTATTTTTGACCGCAGAGATATGAAGCGTTACCGTCAATGGTATCTTGCTCCGGATATAGATTTTACGCAAATAAGAACAAACCGTAAAGGAGTAAAAATTTTATTGTTTGTTTTAAATTCTTTCAAATTTCCTACACCTACGTTGGAGTACTCCAATGGAAGTTTTAAAGGGCATTGGATTTTGTTTTAATTATTGAATACAGATTGCCCAAGCTCAACTGCTCATAGTTTTTTTGCCCTTTTCTCCCGCTCTAATATCTTCTTGTTATCTCTTATTACCTGCCAATACTCTCTTCCATAAGGAACCAATATCTCTGAATGCGCAGGTATATTTTTTACAGCTTCTATAAAAACTTTTTTATCCTTCTCCTGTACATACCTGGAATTATTGGTAATGCCTTTTACTTTGGTTATTCCACGCGCATCGTTTGCATACCGGCCTAAAGATTTTAAACGCGACATAGCATCTATCACATGATTGCGGTTTACAAAATATACGTATCCATTAAATTTTTTACCATTTACTACATCTTTCCAGGTAGTGACCCTTCCCTTGTATTCCAATATTCTCGTTCCTTTGGGAATAAATTGTTTCGTAAATAATCCCTTTCCTGCGCCGGGAATTTTTGAGCGTTTTATTGTCAATTGTTTTTCCAAAAAAGCCATAGAATGTAAATGTATAAAAATGTATAAAAGTAGGAGGAAAGAATAATAAAATAATTATTTAAACCAAAAAAAATGCAAATAAGCCAAAAGACGGCTGCTGTTGATCCTTCCTTGCAATTTAGTGGCGATACTTCAGTTGCCGGAATGAACTGATAATGGTAACATAATTTAAAAGAAGGATAACATAAAGAACTAACTTATTCCTGCGAATGATTTAATTTGTGCCGTTTTTTTACAACAACATAAAGATATAATAAGATACCATTTGATAATTAAAAGAGTAATTAATTACATCCCATGAAGTATTGTTTAGCGCTTGATCTCGTTGACGATGAAAAACTGATTGCCGAATACGAAAAGCAGCACAGGGCCGTATGGCCTGAAATTATAGCTTCCATAAAAGATTCAGGGATTACCCAACTTGAAATCTACCGGGTTTTTAATCGTCTTTTTATGATAATAGAAGCAGGCAATGATTTTTCATTTGATAAAAAAAATACGATGGATGCTGCTAATCCTAAAGTGCAGGAGTGGGAAAAATTAATGTGGAAATACCAGCAGGCGCTTCCGCAGGCAAAGCCAGGAGAAAAATGGATATTGATGGATAAAATTTTTGAGCTTTAATTATTAAAATTATGCTTGCAAGATTTTTTTTGAATGAAATGAGTTCTGTCAGCCACATTGTGGGTGTATTTCAAATTTTTGCCGGTTGGTGGAGACACCAACCGGGGCAACCCGCCGTGGGCGGTGTCCCCACCGCCCACAAGCAGCACAGCAAATTTTTTTTTGAATGGAATGAGTTCTGTCAGCCACATTGTCTCAATAGTTTTATATAGATTTGAGATTGTTCAAATAAATAAACCAAAGTACCTTTAACCATAACTTTAAATCATTCAACACAATCAACATGTTTTCTTTAAACAATAAAAAAGTTATCATAACCGGCGCCGGTAGCGGCATAGGAAAGGCTATCGCAGTACTGTTTGCAAAGCAGGGCGCAGAAGTTCACATTATTGAACTCAGTGATGAAAGTGCAAGATCAACCGTTGACGAAATAAATGCAAACGGTGGTAAAGTATTTTCTCACGCCTGCAATGTAGCCGATCAAAAAGAGGTGATTAAAACTTTTGAGGCCATTGGCGCGCATGACATTTTAGTAAATAATGCAGGCATATCACACATCGGCAAAGCCGATAATACCAGCGAAGAAGATTTTGACCGCATTGTAAATGTAAATGTAAAAGGAGTTTATAATTGTTTGTATGCTTCTATTCCCATATTGAAGAAAAATGGCGGAGGAGTGATCCTGAACATGGCTTCAATTGCTTCGTGGGTAGGCCTTGCCGACCGGTTTGCTTATTCAATGGCGAAAGGCGCTGTGGCTGCAATGACCATGTCTGTGGCGAAAGATTATCTCAATGACAATATAAGATGCAATTCCATTTCGCCGGCAAGAGTGCACACGCCTTTTGTTGATGGCTTTTTGAAAAAAAATTATCCCGGTAAAGAAAGTGAGATGTTCGAAAAATTATCAAAAACCCAACCCATAGGCCGTATGGCGAAGCCTGAAGAAGTAGCTGCTTTAGCCTTATACCTCTGCAGTGATGAAGCATCATTTATTACGGGCAGCGATTATCCTATCGATGGCGGATTTCTAAAATTAAACACTTAGAAAATATATACCGCTAAAATAAAAAACTGCCAATTGATGGGCACTAAGCATAATGTAAAGTTTAAACAAGATAAAAACTGTGTAGCCATTAATCTTGATGGAATTGAATTAAATGATGTGGATGCTATTGTTCAGATTGAAACGAAATGAATAAAAGAAATGCCTGAGAAAAATAAATTAATCACACAAGCTATTATTGAAAATAGGATATTTACCATTCGTGGTATTCAGGTGATGATTGATGGTGATCTGGCTGAAATGTATGACGTATTAACTAAGCGGCTTAACGAGCAGGTTAAAAGGAATATGGATCGGTTCCCTGAACAATTTTGTTTTCAACTGGCAAAAAGTGAAAAAAATGAACTGGTCGCAATTTGCGACCGGTTCAAAAATCTGAAACATTCATCTTCGTTACCTTACGCCTTCACTGAAGAACCCTGGAGACACTAAAACAAAAACAAATTTTAAAAACAAAATAAAAACGCAAACATGAAACTGATACGTTTTGGACAGCCTGGTAACGAAAAGCCCGGAATTATTATCAACGGTAAAAGATATGATGTATCGTCTTTTATAAAAGATTATGACGGCGATTTTTTTGCAAATGATGGCCTCGCTCAATTAGGAAAAGCGATAAATGAAAATCAATTAACTGAGGTCAGCGCTGGTGAGAGATTAGGATGCCCTGTCAGCAAACCTTCAAAAGTGATTTGTATCGGTTTGAATTATGCAAAGCATGCAAAGGAAACTAATGCTCCTGTTCCCAAAGAGCCTATCATCTTTTTTAAAGCGACCACCTCCGTGTCGGGGCCAAATGATGATATTGTTATTCCCAAAAACTCAGTCAAAACTGACTGGGAAGTAGAGCTGGCAGTAGTTATAGGGAAAAAAGCCAGCTACGTAGAAGAGGCCGAAGCATTTAATTATATTGTCGGTTATTGCCTGCATAATGATGTAAGCGAGAGAGAATTTCAGATAGAACGTGGTGGCCAATGGGTGAAGGGAAAAAGCTGCGATACATTTGCCCCGCTTGGCCCATGGGTTGCAACAAAAGATGAAATTCAGGATGTAGATAATTTACGTTTGTGGCTCTCCGTTAATGGCAGGAAAATGCAGGATGGAAATACCGATGACCTGATATTTAAAATACCCTACTTAGTTTCTTATATCAGCCAGTTTATGACCTTATTGCCGGGAGATATTATTTCTACGGGCACACCGGCAGGTGTTGGGCTTGGATTCGATCCACCCATATATTTAAGAGAAGGCGATATTGTTGAATTAGGTATTGATGGATTAGGCACTCAAAAACAAGTGTGCAAAAACTGGTCAAAATAAAGTTGAATATTGGCGCAATTAATTTGAGAAATTAATTCTTTGGACTGTGGTTTTAATTGAATTATCTAACTTTGATTCCTGATGAATAACTTATCAACCATACAAAAAAAATTACTATCAATAAAACCTTTTCTTGTAACAAAATATCATGTAAGCGAGCTTGGTTTATTTGGTTCTGTTGTTAGAGATGATTTTTCCCCTGTGAGCGATATTGATATTATGGTTGATTTTAGCCGGCCTGTTGGAATTGAATTCATAGATCTCGCCGATGAATTGGAGAGACATTTAAACAGAAAAGTTGACTTAGTTTCCAGGAAAGGTATAAAACCAAAATATTTTGATGTTATTCAGCCTGAAATAATTTATGTCTAAAAGAATCCTTCGTCTATTATTGGATGACATCTTACATGGTGCTGACAAGATTAGTGAATATACAGATAAAATGTCTTTCGAACAATTTTTAAGTGATAGTAAGACTATGGATGCAGTTATCAGGAATTTTGAAATTATTGGAGAAGCCGCCAATCGTCTGCCCGAAGAATTTTAAAGATAAACATCTATCTGTTGATTGGCATAGGATACGCGGCTTTAGAAATAGAATTGTGCACGATTATATGGGAATTGACTATCAAACTGTATGGCCTATTAAAGAAAATTTTTTACCTTCTTTAAAAGATCAGATCCGGGAAGTTTTAAAAACAATTTAATTAGATACTTTTTTAAAATAAAAAACTGGTCAAAATAAGATAGTGAATAATAAGATGCATACGACAGGCCTGATTTTTATAAAACTCTAAACTTTCTAAACTATCTTAACGATCTCAACCTTTAATCTTCAACCATCTTAACTCTCTCATCCCATGAACTTAAATCTTGATCAAAAAATAATCATTGTAACAGGCGGCGCCAAAGGAATCGGGGAAGGTATTGTAAAAGTGCTTGCATCAGAAAAAGCAATTCCGGTGATCATTGGCAGAAAAGAGGAAGACAATTTAAAAACCCTTGCCGCCATTGACAATAAGGGTTTCCAGGTAGTAGCGGAGTTAACCGATCCTGATGAATGTGAAAATGCGGTAAAGAAAGTAACCGAAAAATTTAATCGTATTGATGGCCTGGTAAACAATGCAGGGTTAAATGATGGAGTAGGATTAGAAAGTGGAGATTATAAAAGCTTTATGGTGTCGCTTCATAGAAATTTAGTTCATTATTACCTGATGGCGCATCACGCCTTACCTTTCCTGATACAGTCAAAAGGATCTATTGTAAATATAAGCTCCAAAGACGCTGAAACCGGCCAGGGCAACACTTCTGCTTATGCCGCATCCAATGGCGGCAGGAACGCACTGACCAGGGAGTGGGCCGTAGAATTATTGAAATATAGAATAAGAGTAAACGCTTTAGTGGTATCAGAATGCTGGACTCCCCAGTATGAATGGTGGATCAATAAACAACCTGATGCCAAAGAAAAATTGAAATCCATCACAGACAGAATACCATTGGAAAAACGAATGACGACTACTGAAGAGATTGCCAATATGGTTGCATTTCTCTTATCTGAAAAATCAAGTCATACCACCGGCCAGATCCTTCATGTAGATGGAGGATATGTTCATTTAGACAGAGCTATCAGTTAGCCACTTTGCCAGAAAGAAGCATCTTTCATTTTATAATTGCATAGCTGAAACAAGAACGTTTGATCATGCCAACCTATATTTGGGATAAAAAATTGAAAATGAATTTTAAGTTTATAAAAAAAGAAACGCTACCTTTTCTGTCTTTTATTAATTATTTTTTACAGCAAAGCTTAAAGCCTTTATTATTTATTTCTATCCTGGTTATGTCAGTTAATTTGTCATTTGCTCAAAGAACAATTCCTTTATACAGGCAGGTTCCCAATAGCAAGCCTGCGCCTAAATACAAAGAAAAAGCTGTTACCGGTGCTGATGGAGTGATCCGGATAAGCAATGTCTCTATTCCTGAGATCACTATTTTTCAACCTAAAAAATCTTTGGGAAATAATACTGCCGTTATCATTTGCCCGGGCGGTGGCTATAGTATTTTAGCCTATAATTTAGAAGGCACTAAAGTGGCCGAAATCTTAAACAGTTGGGGCGTAACGGCGATCGTTCTTAAATACCGGCTGCCCAGTGATTCAATAATGAAAGATAAATCCATAGGCCCTTTGCAGGATGCACAGCGTGCTTTACAATATGTGAGAGAAAATGCGTCGGACTTGAATATTAATCCCGAAAGCATAGGTATCATGGGCTTTTCAGCCGGAGGGCATCTTGCATCTACCTTATCTACTCATTTCGATAGAGCTTATATTGATAACCCCAAAAAGACTTCTTTACGTCCTGATTTTTCTATACTCGCTTATCCTGTTATCAGTTTCACTGATGAGTTGGGACACCTGGGAAGCAGAAATAATTTATTAGGAAAGAATCCATCTACTGAACAGATCAATGAATTTTCAAATGAATTACAGGTTACTGAAAAAACTCCTCCTGCCTTTTTGGTTTTAGCGGGAGATGATAAAGGAGTAAATCCTGAAAACAGTATCCGGTATTATGAAGCATTGCTAAAAGTTCACGTTCCTGCTGAACTGCATATTTATCAAAATGGCGGACACGGATTTGGAACGAATAACAAAACTACCAAAGAAAACTGGATGGAGACCCTTAAACACTGGATGCAACATAATAATTTCATCCATGAGAAAGCCGGAGGGAATTTAGTTTTGAGAAATTAATTGCCCCGATACCAGCACTACTTTATATTAATAATTACCGACATTGTACACCAAAAAAAATTGTAAGTTGAAGCTTAAATTTACAAAAAAAGCCGGATTACTTCTTAGTATTGATCTTTTGAAACGCGCACAGATCCTGCTGTTTATGGCCATACTGTTCACATCAGCTACAACATTAGCCCAGCTCCAAACCCATTCTGATTTCTCAACATTTCCCAGGCAGGCAATTCCTCTATACGTAGAAATTCCTGGCAGCAGGCTGGCGCCAGGTTACAAGGAGAAGATATACACCAGCAGGAATGGAGTAACCAAGATCAAGAGAGTTTCGATTCCCCAAATTGCCATTTTCTTACCTGAAAAGTCTTTAGATGGTGCAGCAGTCATCATTTGCCCGGGCGGCGGTTATGGCCTCCTGGCTTACAATTTGGAAGGCACTGATATAGCCAGGACTTTAAACGAATGGGGAATTGCCGCCATCGTGCTCAAATACAGGCTTCCCAGCGATTCCATTATGAAAGATAAATCCATAGGGCCTTTACAAGACGCCCAGCGCGCCATACAATTTGTGAGGGAAAATGCAACCCAGTTAAAAATTAATCCTGAAAAAATAGGGATCATGGGCTTCTCGGCAGGTGGCCATCTGGCGGCTACCCTATCCACTCATTTCGAGAAAACGTATATTGACAATCCGCTGAATACCTCGTTGCGCCCCGACTTTTCTATTCTGGTTTATCCGGTTATCAGCCTCAGTGATAAGTTGGCTCATGTGGGAAGCAGGAACAACCTGTTAGGTAAGAATCCGCCCCCGGAATTAATAAAAGAATTTTCTAACGAACTGCACGTAACTGCCCAAACTCCGCCTACATTTTTGATGTTAGCCCGCGATGATAAAGTAGTAAACCCTGAAAACAGTATCCGGTATTATGAGGAGTTATTGAAAGCTAACGTTCCTGCAGAAATACACATTTATAAAAACGGCGGGCATGGCTTTGGCGCATATAATCGTGTCGCCAAAGAAAACTGGATGGGAACCCTTAAACACTGGATGCAACGTAATAATTTCATCCATGAAAAAGCCGGAGAGAATTTAGTTTTGAGAAATTAATTCTTTAAAATTTTATTTCCTTTAAGCCAACTCATACGCTACAACTTGAAAATGTATTCTTCTCTTGAGTAGATTTTTTCAACACGGGTAAATCATCCGGGGGCGATTTTGCCAGAAAAGCCGGGTGGCTTACATTTGAGCCGATAAATTTTTCAGATAAACTCTCAATAATGATCATAGAAAAATTAGAGCTTTTCCAGGTTCCCCCAAGATGGCTGTTTTTGAAAATAACTACAAAGTCAGGTATTACCGGCTGGGGCGAGCCGGTAGTAGAAGGTAAGGCCGGCAGCGTATATGCTGCGGTAAAAGAAATGGAACCTTATCTCTTAGGGAAAGATGCAAGACAGATAGAAGATATTTTCCAGGTACTGTCGAAGGGAGGTTTTTACAGAGGTGGAATCATTTTAATGAGCGCTATATCCGGAATAGAGCAGGCGCTATGGGACATCAAAGGTAAAGCGCTTGGAGTGCCAGTATATGAACTAATGGGTGGATCTGTACGTGATAAAATGAGGATCTATTCATGGATAGGAGGCGACACGTCTGAAAATTTATCTCAACATGCGAAAGAACGTATAGATGCAGGTTTTACAGCGGTGAAGATGAATGTGGCCGGGCAATTGGAAGTGCAGCTCAATCTAAAAAAAATAAAAGAGATCAAAGAAAATATTCGCATAGTAAGAGATACTATTGGAGAGGAAAACGACGTGGCTATTGATTTTCATGGCCGTGTGCATAAGAACATGGCAAAGAGATTAATGAAAGAACTGGAAGAATTTTCTCCTATGTTTTATGAAGAGCCATTACTTCCGGAATATAGCGCTGAGTTCTCTCAATTGGCTAATGTAACTGCAATTCCTTTGGCAGCCGGCGAGAGGCTTGCCGGCCGTGGGGCATTTAAGAATATTATCTATAATGCGCACCTCGATATTCTTCAGCCAGACATTAGCCATGTAGGCGGAATTATGGAAGCGAAAAAAATTGCTGCGTGGGCAGAAGCTTCGGATATGATGATGGCCATTCATTGCCCGTTAGGGCCTGTTTCTTTTTCTGCTGCCTTGCAATTTGATTTCTGTACTCCTAACGCATTGATACAGGAAACAAGCATGGGCATTCATTATAACAAAGGCGATATAGACCTGCTTACTTATGTTTTGAATAAAGAAGATTTTAAAGTAGAAGATGGGTTCATTAAAAAGAACAATAAGCCCGGCCTCGGAATTGAAATAGATGAATACGCAGTGAAGAAAATGGCAAAGGTAGGCCACGGCTGGAAGAATCCTGTTTGGCGAAATGCAGACGGATCATTTAGCGAATGGTAGATGTTGAAGGGTTAAGAATAGTTTAGATAGTTTAGAATAGTTTAGAATACAATCATTAATAAGCCCCAAAAGTGTAAGCAATAAAAACATGGAGAACGATTTATTTTTAAGCATTGACTGGGGCACCTCTAATTTCAGGCTAAGGCTAATAGAAAAATTATCGCTACGAGTAACACAGGAATTAATTTCTCCTATGGGTGTAAAACCGCTCTACTTAAAGTGGCAACAGGAAGGAGGCGAACGAGAATTTATATTTCTTGATTATCTGGCACAACAAATTGATACATTGCAATTCGACCTTCCTGAAAATATTAAAATAGTGATTTCCGGGATGGCTTCTTCAAGTATAGGTATCCGTGAATTACCTTATGCTTCTTTACCGTTTGATATTACCGGAAAGGGATTGTATGTAGAGAAAATACAACATTCATCATTTCCTTATGTGTTTCAATTAATTTCAGGTGTACGCTCTGATGCTGATGTAATGCGGGGTGAAGAAACGCAAATGGTAGGATTGGCGGACGAAGATAATTTATCCGGGAAAACTATTTTTATTCTTCCCGGTACACACAGCAAACATATAATGTGCGAAAAAGACACGATAACGGATTTCAATACTTTTATGACCGGAGAGCTTTTCCAGGTAATAAGCCATCACACCATACTTAAGAATTCAGTTGCAAAGCCATCTGCGGGGTATAGCCATCTTAAAGAATTTGATGAAGGAGTGCTCATGAGTGGGTCAGCGTACTCTATTCTGAACAGTTTATTTAAAGTAAGGGCAAATGATATTTTAGGTAAAAAAACAACAGAAGAAAATTATTATTTTTTAAGCGGGCTTTTGATTGGAACAGAAATGGCTACATTGCGATCCATGTCATTTGACGAGATACGATTATGCGCCGGTAATAATTTATATGAATTTTATCATCGTGCTATAAAGGTTTTAGGGCTTTCTGATAAAACCAAAATATTAGATAAAGAAGTTATTGAAAAGGCAGTAATTAAAGGGCAGTTGAAGATAGCGGGATGAAAAACAAGAAGCAAGAAGCAAGAAGCAAGAGACAAAAAACAAGAATTAGAAGACATTGACCATTGACCACTCACCATTCACCACTCTCCATTCACCATGAAACATCAATTTTCCCACGAAGTCTTTGAAGCAATGCCAGTCATAGGTATCATGCGGAATTTCTCTTTCGGGATCATAGAGAAAATTGTTCCGCTTTATAAAAGCGCGGGATTAACTACTCTTGAAATAACTATGAACTCGGACGGAGCTTATGAAACTATTAAGAATTTATCTGCAGACTATCCTGGTTTAAACATTGGTGCAGGCACTGTTTGTGAAATGGAAGATCTGCATACAGCATTGAAAGCGGGAGCCTCTTTTATAGTTACTCCTGTTTTAAATGAAGAAGTGATTGCCTTTTGTGTTGCTAATAAAATCCCTGTTTTCCCAGGCGCTTTCACTCCTACAGAAATATACAAGGCATGGAAGTCGGGAGCTACAGCGGTGAAGATATTCCCAGCATCACGGTTTGGCCCGGCTTATTTAAAAGAAATAAAAGCTCCTTTGAATAAGATCAAACTTTTGCCCACAGGAGGCGTGTCTCTTGAAAATATTGGTGATTTCTTTAAGGCAGGCGCTATGGGCGCAGGTATGGGCAGTACTTTGTTTGATAAAGAAATGATCTCAAAAGAAGATTTTGAAGGATTGTATCTTCATTTTAAAAAGATAGTTTCTAAGGTGAATGAGCAAGGCGGCCGGTAGAGATCAGACTCAGAAGACTAATTTTTATGCAGAAGATGCAATACCTCAAAGACCGTCACAAATTTAAAGCAACAGTTCTTTCCTATATTTTGGTATCACTGGCAGGATTGGCAACAGATATTTATTTGCCCTCAATGCCGCACATGGCTACCAATTTGCACCTTAGCGACCAACAGGTGCAATTGACGTTATCATCTTTTTTAATTAGCTACGGGATTTCTCAATTCTTTGTAGGCAGCTTGTTGGATATGTATGGGCGGTATATTCTGTCTATGGCCTCACTTGTCTTATTTTCTGCCAGCTCTTTTTTGATTGCCGCATCCAACAATATAGATACTATTATTTGGTTGCGTATTGTACAAGGCATTGCTATTGGATTCATAGCCGTGGCAAAAAGAGCATTTTTTGTGGATGTTTACGAAGGAGATAAACGTAAATATTATATCAGTATCATTACCATCGTGTGGAGTGTGGCGCCGATTGTTGCACCGTATATAGGCGGTTATCTTGAACATTTTTTTAGTTGGCGGGCCAATTTTTATTTCCTTGGGATATATAGCGGTTTAATACTCATCTGTGAAATTTTTTATTCCGGAGAAACATTGAATACCTTTTCAAAATTCAGAATAAAAAATATCCTCTCCTCATACAAAGTTCTGTTAACCACACCTGCTTTTTTGGCCGGGATGGGCATGGCGGGCATATCTTTTAGCATAGTAATGATTTACGGTTTGAGTGGCGCTTTTATTTTGGAACATCGTATGGGATATAGCCCGGTAGCGGCAGGATATGCTGCACTTGCTTTAGGCATTGCGTGGATGTGTGGCGGTTTTCTTGCCAAGGCAAATCTTCAGAAACCATTATTCAGAAAGACATTCATTGCCTGTCTTGTGCAAATTGCAACGGTAATATTAATGATTTTAGCAGCATCATCAGGCACCAATATTTATACATTGGTTGCTTTTGCCGGGATAATTCATTTTATGGCAGGATTTAATTTCACCAATTATTTCACCCGCAATCTCACCATGTTTCCCAATATGGCAGGACTTGCAGTAGGAGTTACTTCGGGCGGCAACTATATTATCACTTCTCTGCTCACTTATTCAATCGCTTTGTCAATACAGGCTCAAAATCAAAAACAACTTGGTTTCAGCTACGCTATTGCAATAGCTATTATAGTATTGATAATTGTTTTTTTTCAGAAAAGGAAGGAAGTATAAAGCGCGAGTATCGTTTTTGACGAACCTGCACATTCTGCTAAACTATTGCCAGATTAAAGATTAAAACATCAAATCTCAAAAAACCTTACCTTGTTTTTTCTTTCACTACAACTTTAAATCTAAAAATCTCAATGATGAAAAGTTCAACCTCTCGTATTCTTAAAAATTTATTTATTGTCTTCTTCTTATTTTTTTTCGGAAATGCGCATGCGCAGTACCAGCCCAACTGGGCGTCTCTTGATACGCGCAAAGTGCCTGAATGGTACACCAACGCTAAGTTTGGCATTTTTATTCACTGGGGAGTTTACTCTGTGCCCGGCTATTCCAAAAAAGGAACCTACGCAGAATGGTATCAGCATGCCTTACGCAAAGGCGACTCTGCAGTAACGAAGTACCATAAAGAAAAATTTGGCGACCGCAGTTATTATGACCTTGCCAGGGATTTTAAAGCCGAGCTATTCAATCCGGATGCCTGGGCACAACTGATAGAGAAGTCGGGAGCCAAATACATTGTGCTTACCTCCAAGCATCATGATGGCTTTTGCCTCTGGCCAAGTAAAGAGGCTGACAGGGATTGGGGTTTCCCATGGAATGCAGTAGAGACAGGCCCTCACAGGGATTTGTTAGGCGATCTTTTTAAAGCGATCCGTAAAACATCTGTGCATCCCGGCATGTATTATTCATTGTATGAATGGTACAATCCTTTATGGATAAATAACAGAGATGAATTTATAGCTAAGCATACATGGCCGCAAATGAAAGACCTTATCAATACCTATAAGCCCGATGTATTCTGGACAGACGGAGAATGGGAAGCTCCTGATTCTACCTGGAAATCGCCGGAATTCCTCGCCTGGCTATACAATGAAAGCCCTGTAAAAAATTCAGTGGTAACCTTTGACAGGTGGGGAATTGGTGTGCGCTTTAAGCATGGTGGTGTTTACACGCCGGAATACCAGCCCGACAAGGATTTCAAAGATCATCCGTGGGAAGAAAGCCGTGGCATGGGCATGAGCTATGGCTACAACCGCGCCGAAGATTCGTGGGATTATAACTCTGCACAATCGCTGATATTGCAACTGATAGACAAAGTAAGCCGCGGCGGAAATTTCTTATTGGACATTGGCCCCGATGCGCACGGAAAAATTCCTCCCATTATGCAGGAAAGATTATTGCAGATCGGAGATTGGATGAACATCAACTCCGAAGCCATCTATAATACCGTAAGATGGAAAACTACTTCACAATGGAGTGAAGGCAACAGGGATTACAAAGCAAAGAAAGGCGATAATGACCTTTTATTAAAGATCACTGTTAACCCCGATCCCGGCTACGCGGTAAAGGAAATATTCTATACTTATAATCCCACCAGCAATTCTTTGTATGCCATCTTTCCCAGATACCCGGCTAATAAAAAACTGGTATTAAAAGACATTCAATTACCAAAGGGAACACAGATCAATTTCCTCGCAACCAGGAAGAATGTTCAATGGCGCCAGCAGGGAAAAAATGTTGTAGTTACCTTACCTGATTATGATCCTGAGGCAATGAAAGCTCCTTATGCGTATGTAGTGAAGATTGAGGGATATGGGAAATAAGTGCAGGGAATGACATAATTCAATAAAATCATTGCTGTTGGTCGGGAGACCAAACAGCGGCTCTCGTGGTAGATTAATGACTCCATAAGATATAGAAGGAATACCCACAGTGACTACAGTGCAGGAGATCAATGGAATTATTTGCTTTGATGGAAAACTATACAGACATAATGATAACGGCGGCCAGCCCGCAATTTATGAGATGGGCACTATCAGGCAGAGATCAATTTAAGTTTACTGATCGCACTTCTCTCCCACTCCGCTCCTGTTTCTCGCATTAAGATAGTAATGAAAAATGGTAATTATTTTTATAGTCATCATTATATTTCTGACAGCTTCTTCAAAAAACCTTCTTTCCTTCGGGAAGATACTTCCACTTCCGAATGGTCGGCCATGGCAACCCTACCGCCCTTGCCCTTATTGTATTTTGTAATATAGGCCAGGTTAATGAGATGGGAATTATGCACCCGGTAAAAATTATAATCGCTTAACAATTCTTCAAACTCTTTTAGAGTTTTAGAAACCGTTATCTTCTGATTGGTTTTTAAATAAATAGTGGTATAATTAATATTCGACTGGCAACGGATAATATCATTAATATCCAGGAAAGTAAGGCCATTCAAAGTGCGGATACTTATTTTTTTAGACTCATGCACATTCTTTAAATTATGAAAAAGAGCATCCAACTTGCGGGACATTTCATTCCCTGATATTTTATTAGTTACTTTAGTTATGGCCTGCAACAGGTCATCTGTGTCAATAGGCTTTAGCAAATAATCAATAGCGCTGAATTTAAAAGCCTGCACTGCATATTTTTCATAAGCGGTAGTAAAGATCACTTCAAAATTAATGGGCTGTATTTTTTTCAAAAGATCAAAACCCGTCTGGCCGTCCATCTGTACGTCTAAGAAAATAAGGGATGGCTGTAGCTTTACGATCGCAGCTACTCCTTCCTCCGCCGATTGAAATGCGCCCACAACATGAATATTTTCTTTACAATTTTCTTCAAGCAAAGTACTCAGCCGGCGGATACAGTGTACTTCATCATCAATAATAATAGCTCTTATCATACCTCATTAAAAATTTAAAGCCAGTGGAAGTTTTATCTCGACACGCATTCCTTTCGCCAGGTCTAACAGTTCCACCGCCCCTCTTGTTTTTCCAGGTTGATTCATAATATCAATGCGCGACCTGGTTATTTTCATTCCCAATGATTTTTTCGAAATTTGATTTTGTTCATTTTGCATCAAATGGTTGCGGCCTACTCCATTGTCTTCCACCGCACAATTGATCATCTCATTTTCTTTTTTTATTTCAATTAATATTTTTCCTCTTCCTTCTTTTTGCGCGATTCCATGCCATATACTGTTCTCTACAAAAGGTTGTAAAATGAGCGGAGGTATCATTGTGATGTCCTGGTCTATCTCTTTATCTATCTTTATTTCGTAGCTAAATTTATCATTCAATCTTAAGGCTTCCAGTTGCATATACAACTCCAGTGCTTTCAGGTCTTCTGCTAAACTGATCTGCTTATGCTCTGAGTTTTCAAGGATCAGCCGCATCATCTTTGCAAATTTAGTGAGATAACGATCTGCAGTTTTTACATCTTGTTTTGCGATATAATCGCTTATTGAATTGAGAGAGTTAAAAATAAAATGCGGATTCATCTGCGCCCGCAATGCCTTCATTTCCGTGTCGGCCACCTGCGCTTTAAATTCTGCTTCTTTATGTTTCTCTACCGCATCGCGTTTCTTTTTATAAATAGCAAAAATGAATACAATAGCTAATACTAATAAGCCTGCCCCTGATGCGATAGCATTTCTCACGATGCGTTGCTTCCTGATTTCAGCATTGGCCAGGGCTTGCTTTTTATCAGCCTCTGCTTTGGATATGGCTTGCTTTTTATTAAAATCATATTGCATAGCCATGCGGCTGATCTCCGATTTTTTTTCAGTGCTGAATATGCTATCATGGATATTTACATAATTTTTATAGGCGCCCAGCGCCCGGGAAAAATCTTTTTGATCAGCATATATATCGCTTAGGTTGCTCCAGGCTTCACTCTCGGTAATAAGGTTGCCCGTTGCCTGCGCCATGTGCAAACCTTTTTGCTGCAAGGCAATAGCACGTTCATATCGCCGGGAAGGTTGTATTCCCTGGGCGGCCAATACATTCCCGGGCGCTTTAGCATAAGCCTGCGAGATATAAGATAGCGCAATGCTCATTCCATATTTATCATTCAGTTGCTCATACAGCGTTAAGGACTTCTTTAAATAATCTAAAGCCATTCTGTAATTTTCAATACCGCTATAAGCAATGCCTGTATTAATAAGGTTAGAGGCAATGCCACGATTGTTACCCAATGCTTCATTAATAACTAATGCCTGTTGGTAAAAAGATAATGCTTTTGTAACGTCTCCCGAATTATCATACGTGTTTCCAATATTGGTCAATGAATTTTGCAGGTTGTACTGGTCGTCATATTTTTTAAAAATATCCGATGCTTTGAACTGGTATTCGAGCGCCTTATCATAGTTACCTAATTTATCATAGACGAGGCCTATATTGGTAAAAGCGCTACCTTTCCTCGCTTCATCACCGGTTTCTTCATAAATATGTAATGCCTGCAGGTATTGGTCGAGAGCTTTGGGGTAATCAGAAAGGTAAAGAAAAACAATACCCATGCTATTCAGCGAAGATGCCATTCCTGTACTGTTGTTCGTCTTTTTAAAAATGTCTAATGCCTCGCTTTGGTATTTCAATGCGAGCGGATAATTGGCTAAATTAAAATAACTGATACCCATGTTATGTATCACGGTGGCAATGCCTTTTTCATCGTTGGCTTTTTTTCGTATGGCAAGGCATTTATTAAAAAAATCCAATGCTGTGGTATCATTTCCCTGGTTGATATAATTCAATGCTGTATAATTATAAACACTTGCCAAACGCTTTTGATCATGCAGCAGCGTAGCAAGCTTTAATGCTTCCTTTGCAGTCTCAATGCCTTTAGCCGGATCAATATCTTTATAATAAAAGATAAGATCAGTAAGCATATTGAGCCGGGTAGTATCCGGTTGGGGATGCGCTTCAATAGCAAGCCTTAATGAGTCAATTACTTTTTGCTGTGTTACCCCTTTGAAAGCTATACCTATGAGGCAGATAAAAAGCGCGGCTTTTTTCATTCCATTAAATTAATATAAAAGAATATACAGTTCAGATAAACAATATGATCTTTCACGATCATCACATACAACACCGGGTATTAACCCGATGATGCCTTCCTCTCAACTTATAATATAGATTAGCTTTAAGCAGGGTTTTTGATAGAATTTTATGGCTCGTGAGACACAATCTATTGAAGCTGATTCAAAGATACACCGTTTGGAAAAATAATATAATTTTTAATTGCTTTGATCCGGCACGCTTTATCTTCTTATAAAAGATAGCAGCCTCACCAAGATCCTTCTCACGAAAGAGGAGCTAAAAAGCCGTAAACAAATTTCTTTTACAAAAAATAAATAAAGGCCAGCAAAAAATAAATGGAGGTTGTTACAAGCTCCGGCAGCAATTAAATTACATCATTCTTTTTTTTGTCATTTAAAATAATCTCACCATGATCACTGATACCAACACAGCCAATAAACCGGAAACTCCGGTAGAAAATACTCTTGATACCATTGCAAAAAACAGGAATTTTATTCCATTGGCCTTCGCGCTGGTCATTATCTTCTTTTTCTTTAGTTTTTGTGATTTTAAATGTAACAGTATGAAAGTGGCTTCACTTACCGGCATTAACCTGGTGACAGGTACACATATTCAAACAAATACAGGCGGAATGCTCAATAACAATCCTTTTGGCTCAATGGATGGCTACCCGAATAATAAGGTACAGGAAAAAGGAGAAAAAGTAGAGCCCAATATATGGGCTATCCTTGCTCTTCTTTCGGCTATCGGTGGAGTATATGCCTTCTACAAAAAAATACCTAAGGAATCGCTCGCCGGAATGGCTGCGGGAGCCGTTGGCTTTATTTCATTATTGATCCTGAGATCGGCAATAAAAAATAAAGTGGGCGAACAAGGCGGCGGCATGGTACAGGTAGAAATAGAATTCTTATTTGGTTATTGGGCATCTTTACTCGCTTTTTTGATAGCCGGGGGAATCAGCTATCTCCGTTTAAAGCGGGAGAAAATAACAGTAACTGCTCCGGATATTACGCCTGGTCCAAAGCCTGTTACGCCGCTTCATGTAAATATTATTACACAGGATAGTGATACCAAGAGCCATGAAATATAAAAAACAAAAATCAAATAATTATTGCGGGAAACCTCTATCAACTATAAGAAACATTCATTATTTTATAAATTTAAAAAACAACAAGTATGAAAAAATTATTTTTTATTTCAATCTTACTTATCACCTCAACTACGGTAATGTATGGTCAGAATTTTGTAAAAGGCACTAATGTGATCAGTGCGGGAATAGGCCTGGGCAGTTCATTAGGCGGTTTTAATTATGGATCTCAAACACCGGCTTTAAGCTTAAATTACGAAAAAGGAATATGGGAGGTTGGCGGCCCAGGTGTAATTAGCCTCGGAGGATATGCAGGTAGAAAAAGCTATAAGTATTCAGGGCCTGGATATACTCAAAAATGGGGATATACCATTATCGGTGTTAGAAGCGCCTACCACTATAATGGAATTAACTCAGATAAGTTTGACGTGTATGGCGGCATTATGTTATCTTACAATATTCTTAATTATTCTTATAAAGATAATAATGGCAATAACATTAATACCGGCCGTAATTATGGTAGCGCCGCCGGATTTACTTTATACGCAGGTGGCCGTTATTTCTTTTCGCAAAATACGGCTGTGTTTGCAGAATTAGGTTATGGGGTTTCTTATCTCACATTGGGATTATCGCTTAAGTTTTAACTGCAACGCTTTGCCATCATAAATAAATTGAACAATTAAAATTCATCAGCCTCGCGCATAGATATTCGTTACACACATCTTCTTTTACATCTTTATTATATGTCCTTACGAATACTATTAAACCAGAATCAGGTATAGTAATTGATTACAAAAATTGAAAGACAACTGGTTAAACATCTATGAACAGTGATACTAATGAATGGAAGGAAATTAAGGGGAGACTTGAGTCCTTATTTAAAAAAAATGAACATCCCGAACACATTGAGATCTCAGAAATTCTAAATGGCCAATCACCCGAAATGGTGGCGCTTGCATTGGAAAGCCTTGACACTGAAATGGCGATCGAAACTTTTAATGCTGTTGAAAAAAATATAGCCCCCGGGATAATTGAGAAAATAAATCCTGAGCTTGGTGGAAAAATTGCCCAAAAATTAGATCCGGGAGAATTAGAAGAAATCCTGAGACAGATCGGCGACAAGGATGCTGCTTCTATTTTATCTGAACCCGCTTTAAAAAGAGCAATAAAAACAGTTAAAGGTGGTTTAGCCAGCCCGTCCATAGTTAAAGAAGCATCAGAGAAAACAAAATATCGTACTAACCAGGCCGGGAGGCTCATGACTTCCGAATTTGTAAAAATGCAGGCAGGCGCCTCTGTTAAAGAGTGCATTGACGCCATCCGGATGACAGACAGGAACCAAAAAATACCGGAAGATATTTTTATCGTAGATGAGAACGCAGGCCATGAAAAAAAACATTCCATAGCTGGAGTTATCTCTATCCGCGACCTCCTTTCATATAAAGATGATCAGATAGTGGATGATGTAATGACGAAAGACATTGTATGCGTAAAGGCCAATACCCCACAGAGAGATGCTGCGGCCCTGCTTTCAAAATATAAATTTCAGACGCTTCCGGTAATAGACAATGATGAAAACCTGGTAGGTGTAATTCCAGTATATGACCTGCTGGAGACAATGACCGCCCGCCTCAATAATCTCTATAATAAAGCTACCGGTACCGATGCACAAAAAATGGAAAAACTGAATTCATTCCAGGAAGCAAAACTCAGGGTTCCCTGGTTGCTTGGCACTATAGCTATTGAATTGGTCGCAGGAGCTATTATTTCAAAGTTTGATGACGTTCTTCAAAAAGTGATATTGTTAGCTTCTTTTATGCCGGTGATATCTGCTGTATCGGGTAACGTAGGCCTGCAGGCAGCAGCGATAACTGTACGTGCGGTAGATACAAAAAATCCAGGCAGCCATAGCCTCTGGAAGGCGGTACGTAAAGAATCTTTCACCTCTATTCTGATGGCAATATGCTGTGGATTGGTTCTTGGGACTGTAGGCGCGATCTGGGCAAAACATATTCCGTTCGGAATAGTGATTGGCGTCGCATTATTGTGTTCAATGCTTACAGCCGGCCTTATGGGAACCATTATTCCCATATTCTCAAAAAAATTGGGATTTGACCCTGCAACAACAGCCGGCCCATTTGAAACAGCCTTCCAGGATATTGTTGGCTTTGGAATGTTTTTGTGGCTGGCAACTATTTTTCAAAACTGGATCACATAATACAATCTTTTGAATGATAATTTTTTTTAGCGCCATTCAACTTCCATCGCTCTGGTTCATGCCACACAAAACAAACCCATACTTTGTGCTAACAAGAGAGTTCAGGATAAATGTAAGGCTTTATATATCACTAAAAATATGGAGGAGCATCTTCCCTTAAATACAGAAAAGACGCTGTGTGTAGCGTCTTTTCGATGTTCCTTGGTACTGAACCAAGCGGACCGGACGGGACTCGAACCCGCGACCTCCGCCGTGACAGGGCGGCATTCTAACCAACTGAACTACCGATCCAGATTTAAAGTTTGGGAGCGCAAAAGTAATAAAATTTCGATACCGCCAATCAACTTCCTGTTTTTTATTCTGAATTATTTTTTCCTGAAAGGCATGCCTTCATCCTCCTTTTTAACAGGATCGGTTAGAGGCAAAAAATGAAAAATAAACCTTTTAAATGTTATTTGATTTTGGTGGCTTAACTTTATCGGCTCAAAAAAATAAAGCAGCCATAGGTTGTCGTTTTTTTTAATAATTATTATTCGCATTATGTCATCACATGTTAGGCAGTTTCTTGATTTTGAACAACCGATCAAAGAGTTGTATGACCAGATAGAGGAAAATAAAAAACTGGCTTTAAAAAATCCTAAAGGAGACTATCAATCTATTATCTCCCAACTGGAGGAAAATATCCTGATAAAAAGAAAAGAAATTACAGAAAACCTCACTCCGTGGCAAAAAGTACAATTAAGCAGGCATCCCGACAGGCCATACACACTTGAGTACATTGTAAAGATGTTCACTAATTTCCTGGAACTACATGGCGACAGAAATGTAAGAGATGATAAAGCTATGGTAGGCGGTTTTGCTCAATTGGACGGAGAAACTATAATGGTAATAGGCCAGCAGAAAGGTACTAATACCAAGATGCGCCAAATGCGCAATTTCGGAATGGCTAATCCCGAGGGCTACCGTAAAGCATTACGGCTTATGAAGCTCGCAGAAAAATTTAATAAACCCGTAATTACTTTGATTGACACCCCTGGCGCTTTCCCGGGCCTTGAAGCTGAAGAACGTGGCCAGGGAGAAGCCATTGCAAGAAATATTTATGAAATGATCAGGCTTAAAGTTCCGGTGATATGTATTATCATTGGCGAAGGCGCCAGTGGCGGCGCCTTGGGCATAGGCGTAGGCGACAGGGTTTTAATGTTAGAAAATTCATGGTACACTGTTATATCGCCCGAAAACTGCAGCTCTATACTATGGCGTAGTTGGGCTCAGAAAGAAGTTGCCGCCGAACAATTAAAACTTACTTCGGATAATATGTTGAAGTTTGGATTAGTTGACGGAATTATATCCGAGCCTTTGGGTGGCGCTCATTGGAATTATGATGAAACGGCTGCCAGCGTTAAATCTTATATTAAGCCTGTTTTGCGGGAACTGGAACAGATTGATCCTGATGTACGAATTTCGCAGCGCATTGAAAAATTTAATAAGATGGGATTTTGGGATGAATAACTATTTTCCGCTTGTTGAATTTCATCATTGCTCATTTTCAATCGAACCAATATATTTTATATTTTTACCAAAAATAATTGCAAGCATTATTTTATAAAATATCGCATCTGACACAGTTACTCATATTTTAATTTCATTATGTCATTAATAAATACGCTTTCAGGCACCGGTGTAGCCATCATTACTCCTTTCAAAAAAAATACTGATGTGGACTTTGACGCATTGTCAAAGCTAATAGACCATATAATAGACAATGGCGTAGAATACATTGTAACCCTGGGCACTACAGGCGAAACCCCTACCCTTTCTAAAAAAGAACGATCAGAAGTTGCGGCCTTTACTTCTCAAAAAATTAACGGGCGTGTGCCTTTGGTAATAGGTATCGGAGGCAATAATACCAAAGAAGTAATAGACCAGTTCTCGAACTTCGACCTGAAAAATGTGACAGCGATATTAAGCTCAAGCCCCAGCTATAATAAGCCTTCACAGGAAGGTATCTTCCAACATTATAAAGCGCTTTCTAAGGCAGCAAGTTTACCTGTTATCATATATAACGTTCCCGGAAGAACGGGCAGCAATATCTCAGCAGAAACTACGATACGCCTGGCAAGGGAATGTGAAAATATACAGGGAATTAAAGAAGCAAGCGGTAATATGATCCAGGGTATGTATCTCCTAAAAAACAGGCCTGATGATTTTTTAGTTGTCAGCGGCGATGATCATATTTCACTTCCGTTAATAGCGTGCGGCGCAAACGGAGTAATAAGCGTGGCAGCCAATAGCTTCCCCAAAGATTTCAGCGACATGGTGCGTTATGCACTAAAAAATGATTTTGCAAAAGCTCAGGCATTGCACTATAAACTATTGCCGGCTTACGACCTGTTATTTGTTGAAAATAATCCCGCAGGTGTCAAAGCTTTTTTACATGAGTTGAAGTTTATAGAAAACGAGTTACGGCTCCCACTGGTTCCGCTGAGTAGCGCTTTTCACGAAAAGGTGAAAAATTTTCTATCTGCTGTATCCTGATTGTTTTTATTGGAATGAGCCTTTCTTCCAATTGCAATGAGAATAAATGATGTTATTAAAAAAGCGGCTGCAAGCAAACCTGAATTTATAAGAACTTTTTCATACCCCAGCGTGGCCACATCTACAAAAGGATAAGGATAAAAACCGGATACGGCGCCGCGAATTAAAATATAAAGGAGATACAGCAATGGATAGATGAGCCATATGTATGCATGGCTCCATCCCAGTCTTTGAGGACGTACATACTTCCACCAAAAGATCAGGCACAATATAGGGATCACTGTATGCAACAATTCATCTACTACTTTTTGCAGCCCCTCAGGCTTCCATAAAAAACGGAGCATCGTATTATATACTATTCCTACAATAAGTATATATACCGTGATGGCCGTTAGAGTAGTTATTTTTGAAAAAAAAGCAGATGGCTTTTGTTTGCTGATCAAAAGGCATGTAAAACATATTGCTACAAGAAGATTGGTAAGGATGGTAAAAAAACTAAAATACCTGATAATGGTTTCAGGGATAGATGCTGTTCTGTTTATGATAATAAGATAGAACTGGGCAATTAATGCAAACCATCCCAGGCTTACAATAGATAGGATCCATTTATTTTTCAGCATCGAAATAAGTTTTTTTATTTTAAATACGGCACGTATTCTTAAGCCAGGTAACATGCGCCTTCAAGAGCTATCTCACTATTTTCAAAAATTTCTATCGCTTCTTCTTTGAACTTTTCCAAAGAATCGTACATAGAAGAAAAATGGCCCATTAATAATTTTTTTGCGCCTGCTTTTTTTGCAATCCAGGCTGCCTGCCTGGAGGTAGAATGAAACCTGTCATTTGCTTTTTTTTCAAGGTCTGCCAGGTAGGTAGCTTCATGATAAACCAGATCTACTCCTTTTATTTTTTCACTAATAGGCTCATAGTAAGAAGTATCAGCACAGTATGCATAAGACCTGGGAGGTTCAACCGGCAAGGTAAGTTTCTCATTTTTTATAAGTTGGTTATTGGCATCTATATAGTCTTCTCCCCTATGCAAATTTTCAAAGAAGGAAGAAGGTATTTTGTAATTTTTCACTTGCTCAACATTAATTTTTCTTGGGTTTTTCTTTTCCCTGAATAAAAACCCCCAGCATTCGATCCGGTGATTTACCCTGAAACATTCCACTGAAAATCCTCTATCTTCAAAAATAATTTCCTCGCGCACAAGATCATGAAAATGGAGTGTGTATGGAAATTTTGATCCTGTTACATCCATCTGCATTTCGATAATTGGTTTTAATTCTGACGGAGAATAAATATGAAGAGGATTTAGCCGGTTATTAAGTGCGAAACTATTAAGCAATCCAATCAAACCGAAATAGTGGTCGCCATGCAAATGCGAAATAAAAATGTGATTGATCCTGCTTTTTTTTATCTTATATAAGTTTAGCTGCATTTGCGTACCTTCTCCGCAATCTATTAATACAAGATGTTCACCCGATTGTAATACCTGCGCTGTTGGGTGCCTGTCATGCGAAGGCACTGCAGAATTGTTTCCTAAGATGGTTACAGCAATCACTTTGTGGGGTTTAGATTTGGGGATAAGGATGGATAGAAAAATAAATTTTATGCTAAGATAATTCCCGTTCTATTTCCTCCATTTGCACCATATCCCATGCCTCGCTTTCTGTAGGAGTTATATTCATTTTATCTATGAAGGGGTATTGACGTAATATGTTTTCTACTGCGGGTTGAAACTCACAAAATACCAAAGAATGGCCTTCTTTATAGAAGAATTGTTGCAATGAGAATAATAATTGTAAAGAATCAACAGGTATCTTTCTCACGTTACTGAATACAAGGATCACATTTGGTATAGCAGAATTAAGATAAGATTCTATCTGTCCAATCAGTTGTTCTGTCATATTAGCAGTTAATTCTTCATCCTCAATCGTAATGACGTGCATCCTCTCTTTGGTATCAATTTTGAATTTCATATTTCTGTAATTTAGAAAATAAATAATACATCACGCATTCAAAGATATTAAAAGGGAAAAGTAATAAAAGGTAAAGTAACAATAAAATAACAGGAAGAATATTTATAATTAAATCAACCATCTGATCGCCTGCATTTTTACGATCCTCTATTTAGCCTGACACGCAACTTCTCATTTTTATTTTTTAACAGCGTGTATATTCTTTAAAAGCTAATTAATAAAATTTATTTATTATTATTGTACAGCATTAAATTGTTTATAAATGGACAACAATTTTTCAACACAAGTAAAAGAAATCATTTCTTACAGCCGTGAAGAAGCTTTACGTCTGGGTAATGATTTTATCGGAACAGAACATCTTGTTCTCGGATTAATAAGAGACGGTGAGAATACTGCCATGAAGATATTAAAGTCCCTTAACGTGGATCTATATGAGCTACGCAAAGAAATAGAACTGGCCGTAAAAGATAAAACAGGTAAAAATATAGCTAATATTAATTCTTTACCTCTTACCAAGCAAGCTGAGAAAGTAATAAGGATCACAGTGCTTGAGGCAAAAACAAATAAAAGCCCTTTGGTAGAAAGCGAACACCTGATGCTTTCCATTCTAAAAAATAAAGAGAATATTGCTACTCAGATCTTAAATCAATTCGATGTGGATTATGACATGTTCAAAAGTGAATTGGGCTATGTAAAAACCGATCCTAAATCTGATTTCCAGGATGAAGAGAGCGAAGAATTTGAAGAAGAAAGAAAGGCTTATTCCCAGCAAAGGCCTGCCAAAAGCACAGTTCAGACAAAGACAAAAACCCCGGTTTTGGATAATTTCGGCAGGGATATTACAAGGCTTGCTGAAATGGGAAGCCTCGATCCAATCGTTGGCCGTGAAACAGAGATAGAAAGAGTATCGCAAATACTGAGCCGCCGGAAAAAGAATAATCCTATTTTGATCGGAGAACCCGGAGTGGGCAAAACTGCTATTGTAGAAGGCCTTGCTTTACGTATTATTCAAAGAAAAGTAAGCCGTGTTTTATTCGACAAGAGGGTTGTATCGCTTGACCTGGCAGCATTGGTTGCCGGCACAAAATACCGTGGCCAATTTGAGGAAAGGATGAAAGCCATCATGAATGAACTTGAAAAGAACCGTGATGTTATTTTGTTTATTGATGAGATACATACTATCGTAGGGGCAGGAGGGGCAAGTGGCTCATTGGATGCTTCTAATATATTCAAGCCTGCCTTAGCAAGGGGCGAGCTGCAATGTATCGGCGCTTCTACTTTGGATGAGTACCGCATGTATATTGAAAAGGATGGCGCCTTAGATCGTCGTTTTCAGAAGGTAATGGTTGAGCAACCCAGCGTTGCAGAAACAATAGAAATTCTCAATAACATAAAAAGTAAGTACGAAGACTATCACAGTGTAATTTATGATGCGGAAGCCATTGATGCCTGCGTAAAATTGAGCGACAGGTATATGACGGACCGTTTGTTGCCAGACAAAGCTATTGATGTTTTAGATGAAGTAGGTGCGCGTGTTCATTTAAAAAATATCAACGTACCGCAGGAAGTGATCGAGCTGGAGAAGAAGATTGACGAAATAAAACATGAAAAAAACAAAGTAGTAAAAAGCCAGCGTTTTGAGGAAGCTGCTTCACTTCGGGATACAGAAAAACGCCTCCAGGAAGAATTGGAAAGAGCTAAGGCAGATTGGGAAGAAGAAAGTAAAAATAAAAAATACCCGATCAATGAAGAAGCTATTGCTGAGGTAGTGAGTATGATGACAGGGATTCCTGTAAAAAGAATGGTACAGGAAGAAACAGATAAGCTACGGAGAATGGGTGAAGACCTTAAAGCAGCAGTGATAGGCCAGGAAGATGCCATCTCTAAAGTAGTTAAAGCCATACAAAGAAACCGGGTGGGATTAAAAGACCCTAAAAAACCAATCGGAACTTTTATTTTCCTCGGGCCTACAGGCGTGGGAAAAACAGAACTGGCGCGGTCTTTAGCAAGATACATGTTTGACAGTGAAGATGCGCTCATTAGAATAGACATGAGTGAATACATGGAAAAATTCACTGTTTCCAGGTTAATAGGCGCGCCTCCGGGCTATGTAGGTTATGAAGAAGGCGGGCAACTAACGGAGAAGGTGAGACGCAAACCTTATTCTGTAATTCTGCTGGATGAAATAGAAAAGGCGCATCCTGATATTTACAATATTCTTCTGCAGGTATTAGACGATGGAATACTTACAGACGGACTGGGAAGAAAGATTGATTTTAAAAATACAATGATCATAATGACTTCCAACATCGGGGCAAGACAATTAAAAGATTTTGGAGCAGGGGTTGGTTTTACTACCGCGGCAAGGATTGAAAATGCTGAAGAAAACAGTAAGGCTGTAATAGAAAAAGCTTTGAAGCGTACATTCAGTCCCGAGTTTCTAAACCGTATAGATGATGTGGTAATTTTCAATCAGCTTACTGAAGACAATATCTTCTCTATTATAGACATACTGATGAAGGGAGTTACCAAAAGATTGGAAAACCTTGGGCTAAAGCTTGAGTTGACCGAAGAAGCGAAGAAATTCATTTCAGATAAAGGATATGATTCACAATTTGGCGCACGTCCATTACACAGGGCTATTCAGAAATACCTTGAAGACCCTCTTGCAGAAGAGATATTGAATATGAACGTAAAAAACGGAGATGTTTTGTTAGCCTCATTAGATAAAGAAAACTCAAAAATTATCTTCGAGATAAATGGAAGCATAATTGAAAAAAAACCTTCTGAAGTTTAAAATCTTTATTTTATAACACATTCGGGGCTGCCTCAAAAAAGGGCAGCCCCTTTTTATTTCCTTTATAAAACGAAACCTTCAACTTACTAACATTGCCGTATAAAAGAACAGCAAATAATTTTTAATGAAAAAAGTAAGAATTTATTTTCTGATTAAAATTCAACCCTTACATTTGCGCCGGAGAGATGGCAGAGCGGTCTAATGCGGCGGTCTTGAAAACCGTTGACTGTCAAAGGTCCGGGGGTTCGAATCCCTCTCTCTCCGCTCTTTTTCTTATAGGTTAAATGAATGAAAATGTTGTATTATTTTCATTCAGGTTTCTTTTAGCTTTTATCTTTTTATCTCTCTCTTTCTTATTTTTACCACTTTTAAAATTTGAAACAATAATCCTGATGGGAAGATTTATTATTACGGCGGTATTTATTTTTTCAGCAGCCGGAAGTTTTTTAAATGCACAAAAGCTTTACATGCCGCGCAATATTACCAACGCTTTTAATAAAGGCACCCGCTCGATGGATGGATACCCGGGTAAAAATTATTGGCAAAATAAAGGCAGATATGATATTAGTGTAACAGTAACTCCTGAAACGAAAATAGTATCGGGCACAGAGAAAATTTTTTATTCCAACAATAGCCCTGATACGCTTTATCACATTGCCATCCGCTTTGTAAATAATATAAACAAATCGCCGGTAGTATGTGATACATCACTTCCCAATGGCCTTAATATTCAATCTTTTTCTATTAATAATGAGCCTTACGAAGTTGACAGTAAGAACTGGGGCACTGTGGCTCCTATCCGGCTCAAGCGTCCTATACTTCCTAATTCATCCGTGGAACTTAATATTTCATGGAGCTATCCATTACTTAAAAAACCCGGACGCGAAGGAGAAATAGACAGCACCACTTTTTATGTAGCTTACAGCTATCCCCGTGTTTCTGTGTATGATGATTACAATGGATGGGACATGATACCTCATACCGGACGGCAGGAATTCTATAATGATTTTAACGATTATCAATTATCTGTAAAAGCGCCAAAGGACTATGTGGTATGGGCAACCGGCGATTTTTTAAATCCGGATGAAGTGCTGCAACCCATAATAGCCGGTCGCTTAAAAGCGTCTTATACTTCCGACACAGTAATTCATATTGCCGGCTTCGATGAAATGCAGGAGCACAAAGTAACCGCACAAAATGAATGGAATACCTGGAAGTTTACAGCCAGCCATATTACAGATGTTTGCTTTGCTTTAAGTAAAAATTATGTGTGGGATGCTACAAGCGTTTTGGTAGATGCAAGGAACAATCGCAGGGCCAGTGTGCAGGTCGCTTATAACGATACGGCAACGGATTTTCATCATCATGCGAAATGGGCGCAGCAATGCTTAAAATATTTTTCTACCCAATGGCCGGGAGTACCCTACCCTTTCTCAAAGATGACCGCTTTTCAGGGATACGCAGATATGGAATACCCGATGATGGTAAACGATGCTACCACTACTGATCTTAAATTTTCACAATTGGTACTTAACCATGAAGCCGCACATACTTACTTTCCGTTTTACATGGGTATCAATGAAACGCGGTACGCTTATATGGATGAAGGCTGGGCTACTACCTTTGAATATCTGATCGGCCAGGAGCAGTTCGGAAAAACTTATGCAGACTCTGTTTACAAAGCATTTCGCGTACAGAGCTGGATCAGCGATCCTTCTACAGAAGAAGATCAACCCATCATTACCTTGTCCACCCAGGTAAGCGGAGTAGGCTATGGACACAATTCTTATGGAAAAGCATCTTTAAGTTATTTGGCGCTGAAAGATTTATTGGGAGATAGGGTATTCAAACAGGCGCTGCATCACTACATGAAAATATGGAATGGAAAACATCCTCTGCCCTGGGATTATTTTAATGCTATGAATGCTGGTTCGCGCCAGAATTTAAACTGGTTTTTCGACAATTGGTTCTTTACCAATTATTATATTGATCTGAAAATAGATAGTGTAATAAAGCAAAATAATTCTTACGCCATAAACGTAACCAATGTCGGCGGCTTTGCCATTCCCTTTGATCTTAGAATTGTTTATGAAGATGAAAAAACTTCCTCTATACACATTACGCCCGCCGTATGGAAGAAAGATAAGAAAGAACAAATATTTAAGATTGCAAGTAAAAAGCCTATCAAGTCAATACATCTGGATGGAGGAATTTTTATGGATTATACGCCGGATGATAATTTTTGGAAAGAATAACATTTATTTGCTTCAGAATATTTCTTTATGCTTTGCATTTATCACCACTCTACTGATCCATTTTTTAATGTAGCTACTGACGAGTATATTTTTAAAACTATACAGGAAGATTGCTTCATGTTGTGGAGAAATGATAATGCTATCGTGGTAGGCAAGCACCAAAATACATTGGCTGAAATAAATCTTGATTATGTAAAAGAACATAACATACAAGTGGTAAGAAGGCTATCGGGCGGCGGCACAGTTTATCATGATATGGGTAATTTAAATTTTTCTTTTACCCAAACAGGTAAAACTTCTGCATTGGTTGACTTTAAGAAATATACGCTGCCCATAGTTGAAGTGTTGCAGAAACTGGGAGTGAATGCAAAGTTCACCGGCAACAGTGATCTGATGATCGGCGATAAAAAAATATCAGGGAATGCAGAGCATGTTTTCAAAAATAAAATACTGCACCATGGTACGCTTTTATTTACATCAGAAATAAAAAACTTAAGCGGTGCATTAAAAATTAACCGGTCAAAATACGATGATAAAGCCGTAAGGTCAATACCAAAGCCGGTTACCAATATTTCTGAGCACCTAAAATCCCCTCTTAGCATTGAAGAGTTTACTCAAAAGATAATGGAACATGTTCTTTCAACCTATGTTGATGCTGTGCTCTATGAATTTTCTAAGGAAGATTTAAGCGCTATTCAAAAGCTACGCAATGAAAAATATGCCACGTGGGAATGGAACTTTGGAAGGTCTCCCAATTATAGTTTAAGAAAAGAAATCAAAACCAGTAAAGGAGACCTGAAGATAAATCTGGAAGTGGAAAAAGGAATTATAAAAAAAGTAACAATTCAGGGCGATTCTTTTAATGAAAAAAATATTGCTGAAATAGAAACCACTTTGGTAAATATTCCGCATGAGGAAAATGCAATCAGGAAAGTACTTAACCAATATCCGATTGAAGAATATTTTAATGGCATGACTTCAGATGACCTATTAAATGCCATGTTCTAAATGCTCACCACTTCTTTTTTAGAAAGGGTTTTCATTTCCTGGGGAATGTAATTCAGTATCTCCTCTTTTAAGCTTTTAATCAATTTTTCTTTTACAAAATAACGGTAAGTAACGAGGCCTATCTCACGAACAGGAGCGGGTTTTTTAAAGTACCGTACATTCATTTTTTGCTTTGGAGTAAGGTCTTTCAAAGCAAGCATGGGCAAGATCGTAATTCCCTGTTTGACCTCTACTATTTTTTTAAGGGTTTCAATACTTCCTGTTGCAAAATCCAGTTGGTGCATCTCCTTTTCACGATCTCTTAATTCGCATAAATTAAATACCTGCGCCCTGAGGCAATGGCCTTCTTCGAGCAGGCACAACCTGTTTATGTCAATGTCGTTTGCAAGCACATATTTCTTCTTTAATATTTGTTCTTTTGATGAGGCATACACTACAAACTCTTCATAAAAAAGTGTTTGTTCGGTAAGTGATGGAAGATTAAGAGGTGTAGAAAGTATCCCTACATCCAGGTTATGCTGTTCCAGCTTATGGATAATATCGTCGGTAGTAAGCTCACTGACCTTTAATTTTACCAAAGGGTATTTATTCAAAAAGGAGGTCATAAATAATGGAAGTAAGTAAGGAGCTACGGTAGGAATGATCCCGATCTTTAGCTCGCCGCTTAATTTACCATGATCTTCTTCTACTATCTCTTTCAGGCGGTTGCTTTCCTGCAAAATTATTTTTGCCTGGGCAATAATTTTCTTGCCAATCTCAGTAGGAACGACAGGTTGCCGGCTACGGTCAAAGATCTTAATGTTCAATTCATCTTCCAGTTTCTTGATCATCATACTGAGCGTAGCCTGCGTTACAAAACATTTCTCCGATGCCTTTACAAAATGACGGCAGGAATCTACAGCAATAATGTATTCTAATTGTTGGGTGTTCATGTAAGGCTTAGAATAGTTTAGAGCGTTTAGTTTAGAGCGTCTTGCGGTTGGCGGGGACGCCAACCACAGCAGGTGCCCCATCCCAACCCCCGCCTGAACAGTACAGTCGGGCAGGCTTCCCCGAAGGGGAAGAACACGCTTTAAAATAGTTATAGATTTAATCTATACAAATATAGATAATATCAGTTATATTGAACAGAATATATCATTAGCTTTGATAACAATTATTTTATTCAAAAAAGAAAAATATGAACCAGGACAAAAACCCCGCCAACCAACTGACAACCCGCACAGGCACTCCTGTACCGGACAATCAAAACATACAAACCGCCGGAGTACGCGGCCCTGCTTTATTACAGGACTTTTGGTTCCTTGAAAAGATGGCTCACTTTGACAGGGAAGTGATTCCCGAACGCCGTATGCACGCCAAAGGTTCAGGAGCCTTTGGAACATTTACCGTAACGCATGACATAACACAATACACCATGGCTGATCTCTTCTCAGAAGTCGGCAAAAAAACTGACATGTTTGTGCGTTTCTCTACCGTTGCAGGCGAGCGCGGTGCGGCTGATGCAGAGCGCGACATCCGCGGGTTTGCTATGAAATTTTATACCAAACAAGGCAACTGGGATTTGGTAGGTAATAATACTCCCGTTTTCTTTTTCCGTGACCCCATGAAATTTCCCGACCTGAATCATGCTGTAAAAAGAGATCCTAAAACCAACCTGAGAAGCGCCGATAACAACTGGGATTTCTGGACGCTGCTGCCTGAAGCATTGCACCAGGTAACCATTGTAATGAGCGACAGGGGTATTCCAAGAACATTCAGGCACATGCATGGTTTTGGAAGCCATACCTTCAGCTTCATCAATGCAAAGAATGAAAGGCATTGGGTAAAATTTCATTTCAGGACACAGCAAGGAATTGAAAATTTATCGAATGAAGAAGCAATAAAAATAATAGGCACCGACAGGGAATCACATCAGAGAGACCTGTTTACCAGCATTGAAAAAGGAGATTTTCCCAAATGGAAAATGTATGTTCAGATCATGACCGAGGAACAGGCCAACAATCATCCGCAAAATCCTTTTGACCTTACCAAAGTATGGAAGCATGGGGATTATCCATTAATTCCTGTTGGTGAATTTGAGCTGAACCGCAATCCTGAAAATTATTTCGCCGATGTAGAACAAGCTGCATTTAATCCGGCGCATATAGTTCCGGGTATTGGGTTTTCACCGGACAGAATGTTGCAGGGAAGGTTATTTTCTTATGGCGATGCGCAACGCTACCGTCTTGGAGTAAACAATGCCCAGATACCTGTTAACGCACCAAAATGCCCATACCATGCGTTCCACCGCGATGGCGCTATGCGTGTAGATGGCAATTATGGCGCAGCCAAACATTATGAGCCTAACAGCTTCAATGAATGGAATGAACAATCACAATATAAAGAACCGCCGTTAGCGCTTCATGGAGATGCAGGCGCATGGGATCATCGCCCGGATGATGATGATTACTATTCACAACCCGGCGATCTCTTTCGCTTAATGACTGATGAAAAGAAACAAATACTTTTCAGCAACACAGCGGCCGAAGTAGGCCAGGCACAGAAATTTATCCAGGTAAGGCATATACGCAATTGCTACAAAGCTGATCCGGCTTATGGAGAAGGCGTGGCCAAAGCCCTGGGATTAACAATGGATGAAGTAAATAATTTTAAGTTGGAACATTTGCCGTTGTAACCATTAAACCCGAATTTGATTAGCGTACAGGCAATATTGGTAAGCAATGTTGCCTGTTTTTTTACAATATTAATTGACTTTAAAAAGTACCTGTAAAGGAAAAATCAGGATGTTCAATGCTGGTAAACTGCGCCAGGATAGCTCCATTAGGCGCGGCGAAATAATTCAGTGTAAATGTATCTACATTCAAACGCTGCCCAAACAAGGGAGCCATGTTATTTACAATAATAGCTCCATTTCCATTCCATCCGGTAAGCGCCGTAAATTTGAATGTGCCGTTGCTGCTTAAAGTAAAAGTATAAGGGAATGTAGCAATATACAGTCGGCCACTCTGCACCACATCCACAGTGATGAGCAGAGAGTTGTCACTAAGATCAAATTTAAAATCCATCTGTCCTAAGTCAAGGTTATAGCCACCGGTTTTCATGGCAAGAGCTGCCTGTGCTCTCCGGTTGATAAAGTCATTCGACCATCCGGGATAAGTAGTAGCATTGGGCACTATGATCTCATTAAATGAATTGCCAAAGAGTAGCATGATAGGAACAACAGGCACGTCAGATGATTTCAGCTCCACTTTTTTACCGTTAATTATTGCAAACAGGCGCTGATTTTCCCAGGTAAGTTGTGTAACCAAATTACCATTTATATTAACGGTATTTTTAAGCGCTAATAAATTAAAACCGAATACAAATGAAGTTGATCCGGTAGAAACAGAATTGCTTGCGCCATTGATAAGCTTAAGCGTTTTATTTACAAAATCAAAATCAAATTCCAGCTTACTGCCATCATCTAATGTTGCATACAAAAATTTTATACCCTGCACATAAGCCGAAACATCATTCATTTCTTTCTTTATTCCTCCACTCTTCCAAAACGCTGCCTCTTCTGATGAAGCTCTGTAAAAACTAACCGGAATAGAATTGTACCTGCCAATGGTAGAAAGAGTATCCACATTTGGATTATCTTTTAAGGCTTTTATTGCATCTGAAGTAAGGCCAAATTCAAAATCTGAAATAAGCCCCTGCCCTGCTTCTCCACCTACTCCTGCGCTCCCACCCTGTGAATCGGGCATTGGGTCAGCAAGGCGATGTATGTAATTATAAGTATCAAACAGCAAAGAAGGTTGTTGCATCCATTTCAAACGGTAACTGCTTTCCTTAGCAACAGAGGCGGTTGTAGCATCAATATCTGACATCATAGATACGCGGTTATCCGCCTTAAATTCAAAATAAAAGCTGTATGCCTTTCCCGAAGTAGATTTGGTATAGATATTCGCTACCCACCCATTACCATTGGTCAGTTGTGTTTCCAACGCTTGCAATGTTTGTTCTATCCGGGCATTTGGCTTATCTTGAAAAACATATTTTTCTTCTTTTTTGCAGGATATAAGCGCCGTTATTATTGCAATATGGTATAATAATTTATACTTCATCTTTTTGATTTAATAGAGTTTTCCATAAAAAAATGATTGGATGTTATCCTTTGCCTGAAATTTACCGTAAATGTCTCCGGTGATCGGCAGTCGTGGATTACCATCCCGCCAGTCAATTATCTGTACGTGTTGTGACAAATAACTTAAAACCGGCTTAAATAATCCCTGGAAATAATCTGCATTACCTCCGTAAACTCCGTCCCTGCCGGGGTTTACAATTACCGGCCCGAAAGATACGGTTCCATCAGGGTTTTTTGTTGCGGCAAATCTATAGTCGGCAGGATAAACCGTGGTAGGCGTATTTACCGGGCCAAGTTCTGTCCTTAGCAATAAAGTATCATCGCTGGTAAATGCGAAAATAAGATCATCAAATCTTAAAGAGTTGGCTCTTGCAATAGCGAGTGATTTATTTAATGAATCTTTTATCATGCCGCTGAACTGGGTTTTAGCTTCTGTAGAATCAATAACCATCGCTTCAAACATTTTCCCGGCGCCAAATGAATCCAGGAATTTTATTGTTGGCGGCGGAGTAACAGATGCCATTGCCAGTCTTACTTTCTCCTGGAGATCGTAAAAATCAATGTTCCATTTATCTTTAAAATAAGCTACTATTATTTGTTCCTTTTGGGTAAACTTATCTGCAGCGCCAGGATTTCCCGCATTTATCTGCGCAGTTTTTAATCCTTCATAGTAAGCCTTTCCTTCAACCAGCATGGTCGCTATGGTTTCTACAAAATCATCATCAACACCAGATCTCGAATATTGTGTTACGAATCCCTTTGAATTGGCTTCTGCTAAGGAGGCCAATGCCCAGTTGCCGGTATAATCGCCCACGCATATGGTTTGAAATACAGGTGAATAATATTTATGCTGATGCAGGATATGCCCGAACTCATGCTCTATAGTATGCATCTTCTGAACAAACAACAGATAGTTATTAGGCGGGTCATAACGGTTCATATCATAAAGCAATATTTTCAATCCTCCTTCAGCTTCGCCTAATGTAATAGACCCATTAACATTGTATGAAGGACTGCCTATCATCGTTATATTTTTGGGTATCAGGGTTTTTATAAATGTTTCTCCTCCGGCTGAAAGATAAGTGTCTATCCAAACGGTCTTGATATCTTTTAATGCCGGAAGCACTTTATCTTCCATAACCGGCACCAATGTAGAATTGAGGCTGGCTTCAAACTCATCAAATTTATACTTCACCTGCATGTTATAAGGTATGGTCAGGTTTTGAGTGATCCATCCGTCAATAGCGGCAATTCCTGCAGGATTATCTCCTCCTAAAAACGGGACGCCGGATAGATTAACAGAATCACTTTTTTTGCAGGAAAACAACTGCATTCCCACAAGAAATATCAGGGTATATTTTATTGTATGGACGTTCATGTTATTTAATCTTTAATTTACAAAAACACTTAAACATTAAGGCCTCGGATTCGGTTCTAATCCACTGGCATTTTGCGCAGTCTGTGGAATTTGCCATTGCCTTCTTCCATCGCCAGGCCCCAGCGTATAGGTTTCCTTTACATGCAGGTTTATGTCTAATTCTTTATGCACCACAGGAATATCATATCTTAAAACATCAAACCAGCGCATACCTTCCTGGATATATTCGATCCTCTTTAAGTACAGAAGAGATTGTATCAAGGCAGCTTTTACATCACTGGTACCAGCGTAGTTCTTAGCTTTTGCTTCGGTGATGTTATCTGCCGGAGTATAATTACTAACGCGCTGGCTGACATAGGTATTCATATCTTTCAATGCATTGGTATAATCGCCCAGGTAAATGTAGGCTTCAGCGCGGTTAAACAATACTTCTTCTGTGGTCAGTACGGGAGCCATTATATAAGGGTTCCCATAATTGGGATTATCAGGCGCATAAAAATATTCATTCCATTTAGGGATTGCGTTATTGGATTCTCCACTTATAATATATATCCATGTGGCTTGTATCCATCTGCCGGGCGAAATAGCTGCAGGATTAGCTCCTGTGAAAAAAGTGCCACTGTACATGCCTGGTGCGAAACCAAAACGTGACCCATAATAATCTCTTGCCCATAGTGAAGGACATTCAATTAATAACAGGTTAGCATTTTGTGTAGCTTTAGTATAGTTCTGTTCAAACTCATTAACCGTATAGGTAGGATAAACTGTAAGCCAGGGGCGCATATTCGGGACAAAAGAATTGGAAGGAAAAACAGCGCTTGCATAATTTACGGCTTTCTGATAATCCTTTTTATATAAGTAGAACCGGGCTGCAAATGCATTTGAAGCCATTTTTGTAAAATGGTATTTCGGCACCTTATAAATATCATCATTTATTAAAGGCAACCCGTTTACAATATCCAGTTCTATCTGGTCATAATCTTCTTGCACGGTACCCCGCGAATATTTTCCAAACACTACAGTTTCAGGCCTGGTAACATAAGGAATACCAGGGTCGCTTTTTGATTGAGCTTCATCATAAGGCTTTGCAAAAAGCGTAGTAAGCATAAAGTGCGCATAAGCCCTGCACATTAATGCTTCACCTTTTTCGGCAGAATAATCATTAGGATTTGGCGCTTTTGCGATAGCATCCAAAGCGGCATTGGCCGCCGCAACAGCAGCATACGCAGCAGACCAATACATTACTGTTCCATCCTGGGTGCCTTCATCAGACACAAAATCTCCAAATGAAAAATAAGTTTGATCCATCACTTTTGTATTGGAAGCCGGTCCTTTATCCTGTGCATTGTCTGACATGATCTCAGCAGCCTTCTGGTAAGCGGCCTGTGGATATGCAGTTGCAAGTAAGGAGCGCACTTTATCTACCGTATTTAATTCGGTACGCGTGTCTGGCAAAGTATCCAGGTATTTCTTACAACCGGAAAGAGAAATTGCAAAGACCAATAAATATGTTGATACTTTTTTAATGTTCATTTTCAATTAATTTATTTTCATTTCTTTTAAAACCCTACCTGTAACGTAAAAGTAAACTGCTTCGATACGGGCTGTGCCACACCGCCTGAATTAAAGAATTCCGGATCTTGTCCATATAGTCTTTTATCAGCATAGATAAGCCACACATTATTGGCCGTTCCCATCAGGCTTAATGAATTTATTTTCAATTTTTCTATTACGTTATGAGAAAATGAATACCGCAACGAAACCGTTTGAAGGCGTGCAAAATCCCCATTCACTACACGCTCTGTACTGTAATTATAAGAGTTGTATAAATTAGTACCGCCTATTCTTGAATTTACCAAAGCATCCATTATGATCGGGAATGTTGTTGATAATTCATCTCCAGGCTGAACAAACCGGTTATTAAATTCTTTGGGAAATGCATCTAAATCAGTATAAGCATTCTTAAGTGTAGGGGTTAGTAAAATTTTATTGCCAGCCTGGAAATTAATGAAGAAATTGAGAGAAAGATTTTTCCACCTGATGCTGTTATTAAAGCCACCTGTAAGTGTAGGTGTTACCGGGCCCTGGTATTTTAGTATGCTGTCAATAGGCACTTCCTGTCCTTTGTTATTGGTAAACTTCGATGCCTGGAAATATACATTATTACTCACTTCCCCGGTTTCGTTGATGAATGTGGGCGTTCCTGCAAAGTCAAGCAATTTTTGAAAATCTATTGCAAAAAGGCTATAAACAGGATAACCTAAATAATTACCACCTGATGCCTGGATGAGCGACCAAATATCAGGTAGCGCAGCAGTCCTGGTTATTTTAGTGTAGTTGGTTCCGAAGTTGGCTCCTATATTCCATTCCCAATCTTTGTTTCTTACAGGCGTACCAGTTAGCGAGGCTTCAATACCACTACCGGTTAAATCCGCATTGTTGGCCTGCTTGGTATATTGCCCGCCGACACCGGATGTTTTTACTTCATCAATCAGGTCGAAGCTGGTATTATAATAATAATCGAATGAAAGCCTGATTCTATTCAATAACACACCGGCATCCAGCCCGACATTAAATGTATTTTTCTTTTCCCAGGTCAGTTCAGAATTTTCCAAATCGGCAATATACAATTCAGTTTCTTTTTCTTCAAGATAAGGACGAATGGAAGTAGCGCTTCTATACACAGCAGCAGAGTTGGTTGCATTGCCGAGGCTACCGGTAAGCCCATAAGAAGCTCTTAATTTGAGATAATTGATATCCTTGATATTTTTAAAGAAACTTTCCTGGTCTAAATTCCATGAAGCAGCTACAGTGGCCGTAGGCAACCACCTTGCCTGCGACGACCTGCCCAGCCTGTTTCCTCCATCATACCTGAAGCTTCCATTTAAATTATATTTCTGTTTAAAAGAATAAGACGCGCTTGCAAAAAAAGAAGCTGCCCGGTCAAAAGCAGGCTGCATGTCGTAAGGAAAATTATTTTGCTCAATAATTTTTTTATAAAATCTATAATCTATAAAAGGAATCCCTCCTCTTTCATACTGGAAGCCAGGCCCTAAAGAGGTATAATTTTGCCTGTCGAACGAGCGCACTTCCTGGCCTATCAAAGCTGAAACTTCGTGAATACCAAAAGTTTGATGATAATTAAATGTATTTCTGAAATTATAAGTTTTAAGCATTGTTTCTGCTTTATTGTAAAACCCCCCTTGCGGCAAAACAGTCACAGGCTGGTCGTTGGGATGATCCGGGTCGTTATACAAATAAATATTATTGTTTGCAATTTCAGCGGTTGCCATTGCCCTGTAAGCCTGGGCTGCATTTGAATTTTCATTGATGATGTTTTCTGTATTGGTGGATACCATTCTGACAGCGCCCAAAAAAGCATAATCAAAATTTTTATTAAACTTATAACCAATTTCTCCCTGCAATTGAATATCCAGCATATTCAACTTCAGGTAATTATTTTCTAATTCATAAATAATATTGAATGGAGCAAAATTTCTTTGATAAAATTCAAGATTACCGTCATCGCCATAAGCCGTTAAAGCCCGGCTTGTGTTCAGAGAATAGCTAAAAGGATTAATGTCAAAATCACGATCAAACTCTCCATTTACCGTATTACTTTTCCTGGAATTGGCTCCTGGCGCTCTTTGACCGCGATAAGATCCTCTTACAGATAAGCCGGTGCTTAGTTTTTTATTAAAATTAAAATTGTTATTAAAATTAAAAGTAAGGCGGTTCACTTTATCCGCAATGGTCCATCCATCATCGCCATAATAGCTCGCCGATAAATAACTTTTGGATTTTTCTGTTCCTGAAGAAACGGCAATATTATGCTCCTGTATAAATTGATTTCTGAATAACAGATCAAACCAATCTGTATTAGCCGCAGCATATTTTTTCAAAAACTGGTCTTTGGCTTCAGGAGTATTCGCCAGCCCAAAAGTATTGGTAGCAGGGTTGTAGGTATTTATTAACTGATACATTTTACCATAAACACCCCAATCTGAACGATTGCCGATATCAGCCATATTTAAAAAACCTTTTTGTTCCAATTCTGAATAGGCCGTCATTTGATCGGCAGAGTTCATGATATTATAGTCATTATAACTTGGCTTTAATGAAGTAGTAAAGTTGGAAGTATAAGTAACACGCGGCGCTCCTGTTTTTCCCTTCTTGGTTGTTATTACAATTACACCATTCATTGCCCTTCCTCCATAAAGCGCCGTTGCAGCAGCATCTTTCAAAATGTCAAAACTTTCTATATCATTGGCATTTAATCCCGCCACAGAAGATCCCAATAAAGTAGCAGGGTCGCCGCTTGATAATTGATCATTTGAAATCGGAACTATGTCTTCTAATACTACGCCATCAACTACCCAAAGAGGCCTGTTGTCACCCGACAAAGAAGTAGCACCTCTTATTCTTATTTTTGGAGCAGAGCCAAATGTGCCTGAAACATTTTGAACAGAAACGCCCGCAGCTTTTCCTTGCAGCATACGGCTTACATCCGGCTGGCCTTCTACCACTACATCCTTTGCATTGAGCTTAACTGCTGCGCCGGAAAATTTACTTTTATTAATTGTCTGAAAGCCTGTTACCACTACTTCTCCCAGGTAAGATATGTCTTCAGTTAATGTAGCCTGTAGATGTGTGTTTCCTTGTACATTTATTTTATAACCCGACAAGGTGTATGGCTTGTATCCCACGCTGGTGAAATTGAATCTATAAGTACCGTTAGGATTTACATTATCCAATTTAAAATTACCGAGACTATCAGTCATCGTTTCATAAGACCTGTTGGTAGTTAGATTATAAGCATTGATACTTACACCGGACAAAGGATTGCCTGTTTCATCTTTTACTACTCCTGTAACAGTAGCCGCCTGCTGTGCCAATAAATTAATAGAGCTAAAAATAAAAATCATAAAGATTAAAAGACGTCTATGCAGCCGGGTTAGTTTTTTTTCCATTCTTCGGGATTTATTATGAAAAGATAATCCATCTTATAATTGATACCTCAAAAATAATCCATACTAAAGAAAAGGCAGCAAATTATTACACTCAATAAAAGAAATTCTGTAAACACTATTTCCTAAGTGCTAATCATCCTCACTTTCTTTGTGGCTTATCTGGCATTGATACGTTGACCGGCAATCAGGTGGTTCTAAAAAAGAAAAGAGCAGCGATAGCGCTGCCCGATTTAGTGACCCCGTCAGGATTCAAACCTGAAACCTTTTGATCCGTAGTCAAATGCTCTATTCAATTGAGCTACGGGGCCGGCAATATGCATTATTTTGTTTTCTACCGGTTTTAAAATTGTGTTTTTTGCTAACCAGGAATTTATTTAAGAGGCGCAAAAATAATAAATAATTTCTTCAACTCAATCTCTTTGCTTACACATTGATGAAGAAAATTCTTAAATAGATGGTCCAATCAAATTAAAATTCAACCAGCATTTGTTATACCCCCGTCACCGTAGCATAAATTACGACATCATTAAAATCATTATCGCATTGAGGATTAGTTCTATCGGTATCTTCAAATCCAATCAAAATTTTATTTTCAGGAGCATATTTGATTAAAACAGCATGTTTTTTAAGTTTAGGATCCACTTCGGGATTCAAGGCATCGTTAGAGCAAAAATGCACTGCATCATTATTAAGCTCTCCCGTAGTACTGTTCCAGGCATTTTGCATTAGAACAAAACCAATAGAGGTACCTGCATTAAATGGCCCTATTTTTACTTTATCTCCTGCTTCTAACGGCGTTTGATTTCCGGCACTTGGAAAAACATAAGTAATCACAGCAATGTCCTTGGCACTGGTGGGAGGATTATTAGTCGGATAAGTATAATAGGCTATTGAATTCTTGTTTGCCCCATTCTGGGCAGCGAAAGTGATAAATACGTCAGATGGCTGGGTAATTGCGACGTCTGCAATAGCAGAACTTGTAAACAATTCGGGATGCGAAATAGTCAAATCTGTTATCTCAGGTAAAGTTGTACTAATAAATGAAAGCAATGAAGGGGAAATGGTATCCTTCAAAAGATAATTAGGCTTACCGGTAAAATCATATCCCACAGTCTGGTAGGTAGTAGAGGTAAATTTAACAGGTTTAGTTACATCGGGTTTTTTACAAGATGTAAAAAATAAAACAAGAACAAACAGGAAGGTGTAGTTTTTTGATTTCATAATTGGGTTTCTTTAAAAGTAATAAATATCCTATTGAGGTTTCTTTATAATGAGAGGTTTTTGGGGGTTCTCTTTGCAAAAACTTTGCCGTAAGATAAAAACAATTCTGATCTTTCAATATTTTTTTTAATTTATCTACTTTAAAATTTAAAAAACAGAACTTATAACTTCTTCTAAAATGGCACATTATATTAAATTAATGATACCAAAAGAATGACTTTAAGAGTTACAATTCATTGTTTTCATTAAATAATTAATAATTTGGCCAGATCATATAACTAACGAATTCTGAATGAAAATATTTTTCTGGTCGTTGGGTAAGGCCCATGAATATTATTTAAAAGAAGGTATTGACTTATTTACCAATCGTATATCTCATTACTATCCGGTAGAGTGGAAAATTTTTCCATCCATTGCACATGGATCATTAAACGATGAACAAATAAAAAAAAGAGAAGCCTCTACCCTATTAAGCGCTCTAAAAAATGAGGATGTCCTTATTGCACTTGATGAAAAGGGTAAACAGTGGACATCAGTTGAACTTGCGGGATTCATTCAGCAAAAAGCAAATGAAAGTTCAAAGAACATTATCTTTTTAATCGGCGGGGCTTATGGAATCCATGAAAGCGTGCTTAAACAGTGTGCTTTCAAATGGTCGCTTTCAAAATTGGTTTTTCCACACCAATTGGTCCGGTTAATTCTTGCGGAACAGGTTTATCGCGCCTGTACTATCATCAGGAATGAAAAATATCATCATTCTTAGTTTTTATGTAGGTTTGACGCTCTTAAAAAAATAAAATGTCTATTACTCTTATAATTATTATCATTACTGTTATCGTTTCCATATTCGCATTCCGCTCTCAAAAAGTAATGGACGACCTTATCTTTTATCCTGCTGCCATTACTGAAAGAAGCCAGCTTTATCGTTTTATAACTTATGGATTTATTCATGCAGACATTTCGCATCTGTTCTTTAACATGTATGCTTTTTATTTATTTGGCGGCGCATGTGAAAATTTTTTCGTAGATATTTTTGGCAACTATGGGAAAACATTTTACCTGTTGATGTATTTTTTAGCGCTGATAGCCAGCGTGGTCCCTGATTTCAATAAACATAAAACAAACGCCGGTTACAGAAGCCTCGGCGCATCAGGCGCCGTATCAGCGGTAGTTTTTGCCTATATTATGTTTCAGCCGTTGCAGGGAATCGGCTTATTATTCATTCCAATTTTTATTCCTGGTTTTTTATTTGGAATACTGTTCCTGATCATCTCCTATTTTCTTGGCAAAAAAGAGGGATCAAGAATTAATCACTCTGCACATATATGGGGAGCTATATTCGGTGTAATTTTCCTGATTGTTTTCAGCCATTATTTTTCAACTTATCCATTGCTTGATAATTTTATGACGGCGGTAAAAGGGCTTGATCTTCGCCATATCTTTACGACCTACTAAATTGAATAGAAAGTATCTTTTTCGTTTTATCTGTAACTTTAAAACGGTCATCAATTCGCTTGCCTATAATCCAGATTATTCTTTTATCGCTTTCTATAACCCAGGTTTTATCTTTTTCTGTTAACGACATTTTCTGGTCAATAAAGAACTTACTAAGCTTCTTTTTTCCCGGCATGCCTAAGGGATAAAAATAATCGCCCTGTTTCCATTTGCGAAGTAATAAAGGGAAGGTGATATTTTTCGCATCAAGTGTTGCGATAAGAGAGGAAGAAGAAATTTTTTGATCTGTAAATTCATCCATCTTAATTTTTAATTCCCCTGATTCAAAATCAATTTTTGTATCGGCTTCATTAATTAAAATATGAGCAGCTTCTAAATTATTTAAAGGCGCAATAACAATCCAGCCACGGTTTTTGATAATCTTATGGGTTGAAGAGGAAATATATTTCCCACTTTCGCTGCTTGATAAATAAAGAATTTCATCAGTTTGATGAGCAGTAAAACCATAATTTTTTATAATCTCATAAACAATCGTTTTCAAAGGTTTTGATTTCAATAATTTTAAAACGGGAATATGAACTTCATTCCCTTTTTGTACCAATAATTTTTTCTTATGAAGATCAATAGATTGATTGTATAAGATCTCAATTTCTATGAATCGCTCAATATTATTAATCAAATTTTCTTCTACCTGCGGAAAAACTTTTTCTATTGATGGAATCAACTGATGCCGGAAATAGTTACGGGTATATTTATCAGAACTGTTGGAAGAGTCTTCTACAAACTCTAAATTATTTTCTTTTATAAATGCGAGTATCTCTTCTTTTTTTGCAAATAATAAAGGCCTGATAATTTTTCCCTGCTTTGGTAAAATCCCCTGTAAACCTTTTATGCCAGTGCCTTTGAAAAAATTCATCAGAAGCGTTTCAATATTGTCATTGGCATGATGTGCAGTAAGTAGCAGCCTCCTACCCCCCGAAGGGGGAATGAAAGACTCATTTGATGACGAGATAATTTGCTGATTACTGACGGCTGATTGCTGATTGCTTAGCAATTCATCAAACCAATTATATCTCAACTCACGGGCTGCAACCTGGATAGAAACTTTATTTTCTTCGGCATATTTTTTCGTGTCAAATTTTTTTATAAAAATTTTTGTAGAATATTTTTCTGCAAGTCGCCGTACCAACTTTTCATCTCTTTCACTCTCCTCTCCTCTTAGCTGAAAATTACAATGAGCTATTCCAAAATGAAAACCTGCCTGGAAACATAGCTCGCATAAGGCCACAGAATCGGCGCCACCACTTACTGCCAGCAACAGGTAATCGCTTTTATGAAAAAGGTTTTGCCCGCTGATATACTTTATGAATTTCTGTAGTAAAGACATTTCCGTTTTCATATTCTCTTTTAAAGAATTAATAACTCAAACTAATAGTAAGAAAAATATCATCGTTTCACCTGCGACGAAAACTTATCCTTTAATAATATTGTAACCGGATTATTTGAAAGTCTGTGTTAAATATCCTTATATGAAATCATTTATTTTTTCTATTGCCTCGTTGATCTTTTTTATTTCTTTATCAAAATCACTTTCAAGATATTTATCCTGCACCACCCGAAACTTTTCATATTCGTTCTCGGCTAATGTCAGCGCTACTTCATGTGTAACCTTCCCGGAATCTTTCAGTATAGCTTCTTCATTAAATTGTAAAAAAGCATCTAATTTTTTCACCCATTCTTTCATATTCATTGCTATCCCTTTCTGAGCCTGGTTCTCAGCATAGTCCAGGTACATGGTTACAATGCGATTCAGGCCATCTAATTCTTTTTCATTCAGATAATTTTTGGCAATACCCACATCTGTTTTGCGGATACTACCCTTAGGTGCATTTTTCCATGTGGTAAGCCCCATATTTTCTTTAGAGCTATCAGCTCTTGAATAAATTATTTCTGCTGCGGTTTGCCCTGTGATTGCCCAATGCAATTTGTTCTGTACTGTGGCAAAAAATTTTTTTGTAACATCTGAATCTTTATTATAGTCCACACTGCACTGAGAATAGATGTCCGTTATCTTTTGGTAGAACCTGCGCTCACTGCTTCGTATATCGCGAATACGTGCAAGTTGTTCCTCAAAATAATCTTTACCGAAAATATTATTAGGGTTTTTAAGGCGCTGATCATCCATCGTAAAACCTTTAATAATATATTCTTTTAAACGCTCCGTTGCCCAAATACGAAATGCCGTTGCCTGGCTACTGTTAACACGGTACCCAACGGAAATAATAGCATCCAAATTATAAAATTCCACCTGCCGGTTCACTGTTCTTTTTCCTTCTAATTGAACTTGTGCAATTTTTGCACAAGTTGCTTCTTTGCTCAATTCGCCTTCCAAATAAATATTAGAGAGATGTTTTGTAACAACACTTCTTTCCACTCCAAACAAATCCGCAATCTTTTGTTGGGTGAGCCAAACTGTTTCATTTTGCAAATAGATTTCCACTTTTACATTACCGCTTGGCGTAGTGTAAAGTAATATTTCATTAAAGCCTTCTTTTTTTGTATTGTTCTCTTTATTTCCCATTTCAATTCAAATTATTGAATCACTCCCAGGTTCAATTTACTTCCGTTTTCAGGTTAATCCTCTAATTCATCTTTCGCATCTTCATAAGCCGCCTGTAATTCATTATAAGCATGAGAATCGTTTGCAGCCTTTGCTATCTCCATTCCTTTTTGATAGGTATGCGCTGCTTCTTCGGGCTTACCCATACGTTCTAATAATTTTCCTAAATGATAATAAGACCCTATATACGTGGGTTTCCTGTTCAGGATATTATCAAAAAGTTTTTTTGCATCATCATCATTTCCAATTTTAATGTATTCCAGAGCCAGCGCATGTTGAAGAAAACTGTCGTGTTCTTCCAGCTTCAGCATTTCAAGAATCCGGGTGATTCTATCCATCAAATAGTTTTTTACTTTTTTTAATCCTTAGTATCTTCGCACCTCCAAAAAAAGAAGACATGAAGATATTGGTTTGCATCAGTAAAACGCCTGATACTACGGCAAAAATAGCCTTCACGGATAACAATACGAAATTTGCAGAAGCAGGTGTTCAATTCATTTTAAATCCTTATGATGAATGGTACGCATTGGTCCGGGCGATTGAATTGAAAGAAGCAGATCCATCAACTATATTACACCTGGTAAACGTAGGCAGTGCTGATAATGATCCGGTTATCCGCAAGGCGCTTGCTCTTGGAGGCGATGAAGCCATAAGAGTAAACAGCAACAGCCATGATGATTTTTTTATTGCTTCGCAAATAGCTGAAGTTGCCAAACAGAATAATTACGATTTAATTTTTACAGGAAAAGAAACAATTGACTATAACGGCTCTTCTATAGGCGGTATGATTGCACAATTATTAAACCTTCCATTTATTTCATTGGCTACCAAATTTTCTTTAGAAGGAAATGTAGCAACTGTAGAGCGTGAAATTGAAGGAGGTGAAGAAGTGAACGAAGTAAATCTTCCCGCGGTTATTAGTTGTCAGAAAGGAATGGCTGAACAAAGGATCCCGAATATGCGGGGAATAATGAGCGCCAGAACAAAGCCATTAAAGATAGTTGAACCTATACAGGCAGACACTTTTACGGAAGTAATTTCATTTGAATTACCTCCGGCAAAAGCTGGTGTAAAATTGATTCCGGCTGACCAGCCGGAAGAGTTGGTAAGATTGCTGCATGAAGAAGCCAAAGTGATTTAACCCCTACCCCTTAAAGGGGAAAGAGAAAAAGTTTTTAATAATTTTTTTAATAATAAATCAAACTCTCACTTCAGGGAGTTGGAGGGTAATAATTATGGTATTAATTTTTCTTGATCAATCTGATGGATACATAAAAAAAAGTTCTCTCGAAGCAGCGTCTTATGGCGCAAAGCTGGCTGAGAACCTGAATACCTCTGCTGAAGGAATTGTATTAGGAACCATAAATACTGATCTGGCAGAGTTAGGAAAATATGGGTTAAAAAAAATCCATACCTTAAATAACGAAGCGCTGAATAATTTTGATGATGAAGTTTTTACAAACATCATTGCAAAGGCTGCCACCACAACAGAAGCTAAAGTCATTATTTTTTCCAATAATTTTAATGGCAAATCAATTGCACCACGTTTATCAGTAGCCCTAAAAGCGGGATTGGTTTCGGGAGCTGTAGCGTTACCGGAAACATCAGATGGCTTTGTTGTGAAAAAAAGCGTTTTTAGCGGCAAAGCATTTGTGAACGCTGCCATCAAAACGGATATTAAGATTATTTCCTTAAATGCCAATGCCTACAAAATAACTGAAGGAGAAGGTACTGCGGAAGTTGCAGGATTAAATATAGAATTCCCTGAAGCTAAAGTAAAAATTAAATCGGTCAATAAAGTATCGGGAGAGATACCATTGGCAGAAGCAGAAATTGTAGTAAGCGGTGGCCGTGGTTTAAAAGGCCCTGAAAACTGGGCAATAATAACTGACCTCGCCAAAGCGCTTGGCGCTGCTACTGCATGCAGCCGTCCTGTAAGCGATAGCGACTGGCGGCCTCACCATGAACATGTAGGGCAAACAGGACTTACTATTGCTCCAAACTTATATATTGCTGTAGGTATTTCCGGCGCAATTCAGCATTTGGCCGGCGTAAACAGAAGCAAGACAATAGTGGTCATTAATAAAGATCCGGAAGCTCCATTTTTTAAAGCCGCTGATTATGGAATTGTTGGTGATGCATTTGATGTAGTTCCAAAAATTACCGAAGCTATAAAAAAATTAAAGAGCAATGGATAGCAAAAACATATTCATTTTATCAAACAGGAAATAATTAAAATACTTTATCTTATATTTATTATTCACAAACAAATATTCCGCTATTAGCGGATTGAGTTTATATGAAGAAAATAGAATTGGAAATCGTGGCGCTTTCTCATAGTATTACTCAAACCCATTCTTATGCAGTTGTTTTGGGCGAGGTAAACGGGTTAAGGAGATTACCCATCGTAATTGGCGGCTTTGAAGCACAGGCAATAGCGGTAGCTCTCGAACGCATGCAACCCAGCCGCCCTCTCACTCATGACCTGATGAAAAATTTTATGATGGCTTTCAATATTGACCTCCATGAGATAATCATTAATGATTTGCAGGAAGGGATTTTTTATTCTAAATTAATTTGCTCTTCCGATAAGGATACCGTAGAAATAGATTCACGCACGTCAGACGCTGTCGCCTTGGCTGTACGATTTGGATGCCCCATTTATACTTATGATAATATCCTGGAAAGCGCAGGAATATTAATGGACGAAGACCATAAGAAAAAAAAAGTTGTTGTATCCCATAATGATGAAAGTAACGACGACCTTAAAACCATGTCTATACTGGAGTTGGAAACGTTATTAAATGAAGTATTAGAACATGAAGATTACATTAAGGCCGCATCTATAAGAGACGAGATCAACCGGCGAAAAGGTAGTTAAAAGCTCCAGACATGGTTACATTTCCTAATTGTAAGATCAATCTCGGACTCAACGTTGTACAAAAAAGAAAAGATGGTTTCCATGATATAGAAACAGTCTTTTTACCAATTCCATTTTATGATGCATTGGAAATTTTACCATCGTCCAATAATACAACTACTCTTACTGTTACAGGTTTACCAATAGTTAATGATGGAGAGAACCTATGCTTAAAGGCTTTTAAATTATTAAAAAACGATTTTCCTTTATTACCTGAAATAGAGATACAACTTCATAAAGTAATACCCATAGGCGCCGGTTTGGGTGGTGGTTCTTCAGATGCAGCATCTATGTTATTACTGTTGAATAAAAAATTTAACCTTCAAATAGAAAGACAGAAGCTTCTTAGCTATTCTCTTCAGTTAGGAAGTGATTGTCCTTTCTTTATAATAAATAAACCTTGCCTGGCGAAAGGGCGTGGTGAAATATTGGAAGGAATAAATCTTTCACTTTCATCTTATAAAATAATTCTGATAAATCCGGGAATACACATCAATACAGGTGAAATATTTCAGCATATTAATGCAACTACTCCTGCAAAGCCAATCGGAGATATTATCCGACAGCCGGTTTCTACCTGGGAAGATGAATTGGTAAATGATTTTGAAAAAATAGTTTTTCACCGCCATCCTGTTATAAAAAAAATTAAGGAAAATCTATACAACCATAAAGCCATCTACGCTGCTATGACGGGTACAGGAAGCACGGTATTCGGCATTTTCAATAAAAGAGATGAAGTTGATTTTTCTGTAGAAAATGAATACTTTCATAGATGGTTTGATTTAGACCAATATTAATTTTTAATAATTTGCCCAGGATCTTTTTATTAATTTTTTTATACGGATCTACTGTAACTATTAATGCCCAATCCATTTGCAGTAACGATACTGTTCCCTCATTTAATATAGATTCCTTAAATAACATCTACGGAAAAAATAAACGAATTCTGAAAGAGTATGAATCGGCTTCTTTAATAGCCTTATCCTATTTCCCTGAACTAAGTCAAGAATTTATCCAGTTTAAATTCAATAATATTAATAGTACAGCCAGGACTACTGTAACTTTTTTTTCATTATTCAAAAGAATAAACAAACAGTATATTATCTATATTAATGACGATATCCCAAAAACCGGAATATTGCTATACCAGGCGCCATTCGATGCACAGGTTGCTGTTATAGCACATGAACTGGCCCATGTTTCGGATTTTAGAAATCGAAACTTTTCGGGTATGGCCCGCTGGAGCGCTAATTATTTATTTGAAAAGAACATTGCTAAAATTGAAAGAGATACTGATAAAATAGTAATAGAACATGGATTAGGCCGGCAGTTATATGATTGGGCTGATTTTGTATTAAACTCTCCTGCCTGTAACAAGCACTATTTAAAAATAAGGCAGAAAAGATATCTTTTGCCTAATGAAATAAAAGAATATATCGGTAAAGCTCAACGGTAACCTTTATTTTATATGAGTTCAAAATAGAAGCAAAATAAAATAACTTTTTTTCTATCTTTGCTGCACAATAAAAAAGTATGATCAATACTTCTCACGTACAATCCTTTCTCGCAAAGAATCTTGATTTCTTAGATCACACGATCTGACCATATCGCCCTATTCAAATTCTTTATTGTTCTATTTATTTATTATTTATTTTCTTTTTTTAAACAATTACTATGTCAACACATACCATCGCTTCTCCAACAGAATATCTTATTGAGCTCGAAAATCAATATGGGGCACATAATTATCATCCACTTCCTGTAGTGCTTAGGGAAGGAAAAGGTGTTTTTGTTTACGATGTGGAAGGAAAAAAGTATTACGATTTTTTAAGCGCTTACTCGGCGGTAAACCAGGGCCATTGTCACCCTAAAATTATCAACGCATTAATAGATCAGGCGCAGAAGCTTACACTTACCAGTAGAGCCTTCCATAGTGAAGAACTTTCTGTTTTTTCTAAATTCATAACAGGATATTTTGGATATGAAAAAGTTTTGCCGATGAATACAGGAGCAGAAGCTGTAGAAACTGCATTGAAACTTTGCAGACATTGGGCATATAGAGTAAAGAAAGTTGAAAAAAATAAAGCAAAAATTATTGTATGTAATGGCAATTTCCATGGCCGCACACTGGGAATAATTTCTTTTAGCACTGACCCCGATGCCAAAGAAGATTTTGGCCCTTATTTATCAGGCTTTGAGGTGATTCCCTATAACGATCTCTCTGCACTCGCAGAAGCATTAAAAGATAAAAATGTTGCAGGATTTTTAGTAGAGCCAATTCAGGGCGAAGCCGGCGTTAATGTTCCGGATGATAATTATCTCGCTAAGGCCAGCCAAATGTGTTCTGACGCCGATGTACTTTTTATTGCTGATGAAATACAAACAGGCCTTTGCAGAACAGGTAAATTATTATGCTGCGATCATGAAAATGTAAGGCCCGACATTTTAATTTTAGGTAAAGCATTAAGTGGCGGCGCAATGCCGGTAAGTGCAGTACTTGCAGACGATGAGATCATGCTCACTATAAAGCCGGGAGAGCACGGAAGTACTTATGGCGGAAACCCATTGGCATGTAAAATTGCTATAACTGCCTTACAGGTGCTGAAAGAAGAAAATATGGCCGAAAATGCGGATGCCCTTGGAAATCTATTCAGGCAAGAGTTGAATAAAATCCAGTCACCACATATTTCAAAGATCAGAGGCAAAGGCTTATTAAATGCGATTGTAATAAATCATAAAGACACAAATGCAGCCTGGAATTTGTGTCTCGCACTAAAAGAAAATGGCCTTCTTGCCAAACAGACCCATGGAGATATTATCCGTTTTGCGCCGCCATTGATCATTACAAAAGAACAGATATTAGAATGTGTAGAAATTATCAGAAAAAGCTTAAGTGTGCTTGATTGAGATAAAGTATGTGAGATAGATAAATAATTTTACTTCTTCTATTCTATTACCTTATATCATTGGCGCCAAATATTAAAGGAAGAAGATTTGCTGCATTTTCAATAATCAGCACTTTGCCTTCCATACCACTTAATATAAGCCGGATGATGGCATTGGTCCGTTCCTGAAACTCTACCAAAGATTGACGGCAAATGCCACACGGGCTTATTGGTGTATCGCTTCGCCCCCTGGTATTGTTATATGATATTGCTATTGTTTCAATTCCAATTCCCGGGAATAAAGAAGACGCAGCAGACAGTAAAGTTCTTTCTGCACAAATTCCTGCAGGGTACGATGCATTTTCCTGGTTGGTACCACTTAATGTTTGTCCATTTATTAACCTTGCAAAGGCTCCTACTCTAAACTTAGAATAGGGAGCATAGGCATATTTCGTTACGTTACGAGCCTCTGCAAGTAATTGTGCATCTTCTTTGTTTAATTCATCTATTGAGTTGTATGACCTGATACTGAACTTAAACTCTTCTATTGTCATTTGTTTACAAATTTGAATTCAAAGATGATGGCAAATTAGTTTTTTTATATCTATCTTCATCAGGATAGCTTGAAATAAAAAAGCCGCATAGAAATGCGGCATTTTGTTAAGAACCAATCAGGTTCTGTAACCCCCAAAGAAAACGAGTTTAATATTTTTATTTTAAAGCGAGCATTTTTATTTCACTAAATTCAATAAGGCCACTACTGTCCACGTGTTTTAAACGATAATAGGATTTTTCAGCCGAACCACTAATCTTGTCAAAACATCCATAACAATCACAATCTTTTTTTGCAGGATCCGCTCCTAAAACATAGGCAACTGTTTTAAAATTTTTTCCATCGTTACTTTTTTCCACTTCAAAATAATTCGCCGACCCCATCTTATCAGTTGACCAATTGATCTTAACCTTATTTTGGTTCATCATCACAGTAAAATTAATGATATTAATATCAGAATGACGAGCATTTTGTGCAGTAGCTGTCAACGATAGCATAATAAAAAAAATCCCAATTGCTGTATTAAGTACATTTTTTTTCATTGTATAATTTTTTAATATGAAAGTTAACAATGAATATTAGAAAATGGTTTCAAAAAATTGGACCGCGAGGTAAAATTCTTTTTAAGTTTTAGAATAATTCTATTCTATCTCAAAAAAAGCACATTCGTCTGAACAAAGTTACATAAAAGCAACTCGTTGAAGAGAGTAGTACCTGCTAAGAAAATGTCTTGGAAAACCTATAGAAGTAAAGGAAAAATATAGTAATATTCTTATTCCTGTAAGTAAATTTTTATGCATTCCTTGCGTTTTTGAGATTAAATTAAAATTCTAATTTTTCAAGGAATGGGATTAGCAGTAATTAATAAAAGTAAGATGGTATCCACAATTATTATGATGCAAACATAGAGTGCATTTTTTGAATTTGCAATACCGTAAAATTACTGTTTCATAATTTTTTAAATAAAATCAATAATGATACAAATTTATTGATTATAATATCGTAAATACTTACTATTATTAATATTAAACAAACAATATAATATAAAATTTAGATTAATTTCAAAATATATAAATATTTTAAAAAATAGATATATTTTAATAAACGAAATTCCTATTAAGGAACCAATTATTATATCAATCAGGCCAACCTAATAATTTTAGAATCCTCCAGTTTACCCTTTTAGAATACATATTCAAAAAGTCAAAAATCAATTAAAATTTTAGCTATTTATAAAATTTTAATTACTGACATTATATCATACATATATATTTTATGATATATATACCTCAAGTTCTGATATAAATGGCGTATTATTACATTAGGCTAATCTATATTTTATTTAATAAATAACATTAATTATACAATAATAATTATAAATAAATTATAATTAGTACATTATATAAATAATGTCAGTTAGATAATATAAATTTAAATAACTCAATATAACTTTACTAATTAGATAAAATATGGGCACTTTTATTTTTTTATTTATTTAGTATAATAATAATAAATAACTGATAAACAATTATTTATTATTATAATTAAATACTAAATATTTTAATTGATAAAAATTAATATCTACTTTTTATATTACTAATTTTATTATCAGAATAATTATCTTAATGTGTGTATTTTTTAAGTCATTAAGAAATCTTAAAGGCCATTGACATACCGTCATAAATATTTTACTTCTATCCTCCTACTCTATTTCATTTTTAAATAAAAAATCCCTTTAGATAGAAATGAAAAATTAAAGAAATCATTTTTTAATTTTAGATGAGAGGTATGCCAAGCCTACCTGAATCAGAGAATATGAGATAATTCAGATCAGGAGAAAACATTTTTTAATTTGTGATAACGCTGTCAATTATTCTCAAATCGAAAAACCAATTTGGGGATAAAAAATCTTCAGAATAATCCTTTAAAATGTTTCTTAAAAAATAGCTTTGGGTATCTTGTACTTTAAACAGATTATTTTAGTTTGTGGTAATAATACCCTACGTTTTACTTTAACAGCATTAAAAAAATGAAAAGAATATCCGTATTTTATTTTTTCATAGTGGTCGCATTTTTATCATGCTCCTCTCCTAAGGCGTTAGAATATCAAACCTATCATAATTTTAATATTGAGAATCTTGGGTTTAATAATTCATCTATTAGCCTGGATTTGGAATATTACAATCCCAATAATTTTGGAATGCAATTGAAAAATACTGACCTTGATATTTTTGTAAATGGAAATTTGTTAGGCCACAGCTACACAGATTCGTTGATACGAATACCAAGAAGGGACACATTCAGCATCCCTGTAAAATTTAATGTGGATATGCAAAATGTATTTAAAAATGCATGGAATACATTGATCGGAAAAGAAGTTTTAATAAGGCTTTCTGGAAAAGTAAGGGTGGGAAAAGCAAACGTTTTTATGAGCCTGCCTGTAGAATATGAATCAAAACAAACCTTCTCTCTCTTTTAGACAATTGCTCTGTTTATGTCAGTCAGCTCCAACTATGATTTTTTGGTAGGATCTGCCGCTTTATGCCGGCAGGGAGCAGGAAGTCTTTTATAAGCATCAGGGTCAGCAGTAACATCGTCAGCATCATAACCCATATTGGCCAAAGCTGTTTTTATATTTTCTATATTGGTTCTATCGGTGTACCATGTTACGGTAACAGTATGCCTTTTATAATCTGCTTTCACAGAAGATACGCCATATTCATGCTTCAGAAAATTATCAATGCGTGTTTTGCAAGCCTCATCCTGAACACCCGGGGTTTGAATCACGGCTTTTTGAATGGTTTTCTGTTGAGCCAAAGAGGAATTTGAAAATGCGATTAAAGTAAAAATCGCAAAAATGAAAGTCTTCATAAAAAGGTATTTTTTCAAATTTAGGAAATTCCATTCCAATGCGCTGGATCAGCACGCCAGTTTAACAACGCCTTTTGATCAGCGTCAGATATGGACTGCTTTTCAACTGCCAAAGCGATCAATGAATCATAATCAGTTAAGGATTTTAAAGTTAAATTATACTGTTCAAAAGCTTTTTTCGCCTCTTCAAACCCATAAGTAAAAATTGAGACCATACCTTCTACTTCCAGCCCTGCATTTTTTAAAACATCCACTACCTGCAGGCTACTTTTGCCAGTAGAAATTAAATCTTCAACTACGACTACCCTTTTTCCCGGTTCAAAAAATCCTTCTATCTGGTTTCCCAGTCCATGCTCTTTAGGCTTGGGCCTGACATAGATATAAGGAAGTTTCAACTGATCAGCCGCCATAGCGCCCCAGGGAATACCTGCAGTAGCCACACCGGCAATCATTTCAGCTTTTGCAAAAGACTGAAAAATAACATTGCACATTTCGGACTTTATAAAATCTCTTACAAAGGGAAATGAAAGGCTCTTCCTGTTGTCGCAATAAATGGGGCTTTTCCATCCGCTTGCCCAGGTAAAGGGTTGATGAATACTCAGTTTTATTGCATTAATTTGTAGTAGTTTTTCAGCAATTGCTTTTTTATCAGTCATAACGCGAAGATAATAAACGAATGAGCTACCTTACAATTTACTTTGAGAATAAACCTGTTTTCTTATGTGATGAAATTACAGAGGAGATCCAGGAATATAAACACCACCCGGATGCAGTTTATATTGATGAGCTTTCAACTGCGGCCATCAACTCATTATTACACGAAATCAGGAAACCACAATTCCATGCAGGAATTATATTTAACCCCGATCTCTTAAAATTAAAAGCACAATTTTTCAAACATTTTTATTTAATAAAAGCTGCGGGAGGATTAGTAGAAAATGGAAATGGGGAAGTATTATTAATATTCAGGCGGGGCAAATGGGACTTACCTAAAGGAAAATTAGATGAGGGAGAAACTATTGAAGAGTGCGCCCGGAGGGAAGTGCAGGAAGAAACCGGTTTACAGGAATTAGAAGTAGGCCGGTTAATTCAGGTTACTTATCACACTTATGTACAGTTTGGTAAGCACATTTTAAAAGAAAGCCATTGGTATGCAATGAAGGCCCCCGGTAAAGAAGAACTAATACCTCAAACAGAAGAAGATATTACCAGTACCATTTGGGTAAAAAAAGAGGATCTTCGTAAATATTTTGAGAACACCTTCCCCGCTATTATTGAAGTCCTGAAACACGCTTAGTATCTTTAATATAAATTTACTTCTTCTTTATCCCACTCTACTTTTACTTTTTGAGAAATAATTGAATCAATAGACTTGCCACAATAATCCGGCTGAATAGGAAGCTGGCGGCTGTAACGGCGGTTGATTAACACGCACAACTCTACCTTACGTGGACGGCCAAATGATAATATAGCATCTAAGGCAGCGCGAATGGTTCTGCCGGTAAATAATACATCATCAATCAGGATCACGTTTTTATCTTCAATAGAAAAAGAAATATCGGTTTGATTGGGTTCATGCAATTCTTTGCGAATATCATCGCGGTAAAAAGTAATATCCAGCTTTCCATAATGGAAATGCTGCCCGGGTTTTATTTTTTGTAATTGCTTAAAAATTTTATCTGCAAGAAAAATACCGCGCGGCTGCAAGCCTATAAGAGCAACCGAAGATAAGTCCATATAGTTTTCAATTATCTGGCAGGAAAGGCGTTCGATAGTAATCTGGAGCTGGTGTTTATTGAGAATAGTAATACCTTCCCCCGAAGATGAATTGTCCACGGCGCCTGAAGAATTATGAGAAGTTGTTTTTTCTTTCAATTTTATCTTATTAAAGGATTAATATTATTCTTCTCTCATAAACGGGTACCTGTAATCAATAGCCGGGATGAATGTTTCTTTGATCGTTCTTGCACTTAGCCACCGGTAAAGATTAATGATGCTCCCTGCTTTATCATTCGTACCACTGCCACGTGCACCTCCGAATGGCTGCTGGCCTACCACAGCGCCGGTAGGCTTATCATTGATATAAAAATTACCTGCGCTGTTAATTAGTTTCTTTGTAGCCAGTTCAATTGCACTTCTATCCTGCGCTATAATGGAGCCTGTAAGCGCATAAGGCGACGTACTGTCCACTAATTTTATCGCATCATCAAATTTATTTTCATCATAAACATACACAGTAAGTATAGGGCCAAAAAGTTCATCGCACATAATGAAGTAGCGCGGGTCAGTAACTTCAATAACAGTAGGCTCAATAAAATAGCCATTGGTTTTATCACATTTTCCGCCTACCCATATTTTAGCGCTTTTATCTTTTTTTACCCGCCTGATATAACTCTCCAACTGATCAAAACTTTTTTCATCAATTACTGCATTAATAAAGTTGGTAAAATCTTCCACTGAGCCCATCTTCATGGCCTTCACTTCAGCTATTAATTTCTTTTTTACCTGGGCAGCAATATTAGAAGGAATATAGGCGCGTGAAGCAGCAGAGCATTTTTGCCCCTGGTATTCAAAAGCTCCCCTGCAAAGCGCTGTCACCAAAATATCTACATCAGCGCTTTTATGAGCCAACACATAGTCTTTACCTCCGGTTTCGCCGACAATCCGGGGATAGGATCTATAGATTTTTGTGTTCTCTCCTATATGTTTCCACATCGCATTGAAAACTCCGGTGCTTCCTGTAAAATGGATACCGGCAAAATCAGGATGATTAAAACATACATCACCCAACACAGGGCCATCTACAAAAACCAGGTTGATAACTCCATCCGGCAAGCCGGCTTCCTTTAAAATACGCATGAACATTTGTGCGCTGTAAACCTGCGTATTGGCGCATTTCCAAATTACTACATTGCCACACATAGCGGGTGAAGTAGGTAAATTGCCCCCTATTGCGGTAAAATTAAACGGAGTGATCGCTACCACAAAACCTTCAAGCGGGCGGTATTCCATCCTGTTATTCACGCCAGGACTGTTTATCGGTTGCTGGCTATATATTTCACTTAGAAAATGAACATTGAATCTTAAAAAATCTATAAGTTCACAAGCTGCGTCAATTTCTGCCTGGTAAGCATTCTTGCTTTGGCCAAGCATGGTTGTTGCACACATGTAAGGCCGGTACTTGGTTGTAATCAGGTCGGCCGCTTTCAGGAAAATATTAGCACGGTTTTCCCAACTCATATTCGCCCATTTATCTTTTGCTTTCAACGCTGCATTGATCGCTTTTTTTACATGAGATGCATCTCCTTTGTGAAAAACTCCTAACAAATGATCTTTTTCATGTGGCGGACGAATCTCTATCTTGTTTCCCGTGCGCACTTCTTCACTGCCAATGTACATCGGTACATCGGCCTTTTTACTTTTTAATTCTTTCAATACATTTTTTAAGGATTCTCTTTCCGGGCTTCCCGGTGCATAATTCAGCACGGGTTCATTTGCAGGCAAAGGGTAAGAAAAACTTCCGATATTCATAACTGAATTATTTTTACCGCAAAGATTTGCGGTGTAGTTAAAAATAATGTGAGGATTCGGATAAAATCAGAAACCTGGCTTATTTTTTTAAATACATTACCTCTTTCACCAGGTTTACAGTTCTCGGCACATCAGGTAAATATTTTGCTACCAGATTTGGAGCATAGTGCATGGGGGCATCTAATGAAGTGATACGCCGAACCGGTGCATCTAAGTAATCGAATGCCTCTTTCTGGATGCGGTAGGCAATTTCAGAAGAAATAGAAGCGAATGGCCATTGTTCTTCTACAATTACCAGCCTGTTTGTTTTTTTTACAGATTCAAAAATGGTATGCCAATCCAAAGGGCGAATCGTTCTCAGATCAATTACCTCGGCGCTGATATTTTCTTTAGAAAGCTCATCAGCGGCTCCTATAGCTACCTTCATCATTTTATTAAAAGAAACTATAGTTACATCCTTACCTTCTTTTACTACCTTGGCTTTGCCAATCGGAATCAAATATTCTTCTTCAGGAATCTCACCTTTATCACCATACATCACTTCGCTTTCCATAAAGATAACCGGGTCATTATCACGTATAGCGCTTTTCAATAAGCCTTTCGCATCGTAGGGATTACTTACAGAAATCACTTTTAAACCTGGAATATTGGCGTACATAGATTCATAAGCTGTAGAATGCTGAGCGCCTAATTGTCCCGCACTGCCATTGGGGCCGCGAAATACAATAGGGCAACCAACTTGTCCGCCACTCATTGCCAGCATTTTTGAAGCGGTATTCAGAACCTGATCCAGCGCAAGATTGGCAAAATTCCACGTCATATATTCCACAATAGGGCGAAGGCCGTTCTGGGCAGCGCCTACTGCTACACCGGTAAATCCAAGTTCAGAAATAGGAGTATCAATTATTCTTTTTTCCCCAAACTCTTCCAACATGCCCTGGCTCACTTTATAGGCGCCATGGTATTCCGCCACTTCTTCACCCATTAAAAAAACGTTTTCATCGCGCCTCATTTCTTCCTGCATCGCTTCACGTAATGCTTCTCTGAATGCTACTTCTTTCATCAGTAAATTTTAATTTATAAAACTTGTTCTTTCATAAGAATCTATTTCCCAAAATGATGTGCAAAATTATCGGTTACAGGGCAAATAATCAAAACTGTTTACAGGCTGTAGCAATCCACGCGGCATTGCTATATGTTAGTATATGAGTCTCTTACAGATATGGCTAAAGAATGAAAGTAAGGAGAAGAAACAAGCCGGTAAGTTTAAATCCATCGCTATTAATGAATGAGGAATTCTGCCTGGCCTTCCCTCTGCCGGCCAGTCAGACCGAGGAAAAACACTTCGCATCTTTATAAATGGAACTGCGAGTTTTTCAAACCAAAAATTTACGGTTTTGCCCCTTTTGTAGTATGAAGACTTCAATCACGGTTAATTCTTCCCATCTATATTCCTATCTTTCTGACGAGGATTTAGCCTGATATAATCAATATAATAAACCACCTTAAGGCTCACCTCATTAGAATGGGGGCTGGTAAATGATTTACCAAAATTTCCAAAATAGCTGCGGTACCTGTTCTCATCCAGGTAAACATCCGCACCTAAAGCATTCTTCCAGGAAAGTGTGATCCGGCTTCCGGGCAAAAAATCCCATGTGTAAAACATGTCGCTGTTAAAGGTGTTGAAATTAAAATCATGGCCGGTGGCAAAAGCCCTGTCAGTCCAGTTGCCATCAGGTTTTACATCATAAAAATGATGATACACCACATTGCTCCAATAATGTCTTAGCCGTATGGTAAAATTCATCAACGGATTAATATTATACGAAGCGCTTAATATGGAATAATCGGTCTTTACAGTCCGCTGGCCAAGAATCGGGGCAAGTGTAAGCAGGTCGCGATAAGCATAGCCATAATTGGCTTTGTCTTTATCTATATGTCCCTCGGCGCTCATTAAAAAACGTTCATTAAATTTATAAGTCAACCCTAAAGTAAATCCGTAATAAGGCGGGTCTGGTAAAGAAGTGATACCGCTTTCTAATGAATAATCCACAAATAATTTTTTCCGGCTATCTGTCCGCCCGGTTGCATTTAGAAAATATTGCACTGGGCGTTTGAGCATTTTGCCGGGAGTACGCAATTCAAAAAAATCGTTTGACCAAAACGGAGCAATTTGCAGGTTTGCCAGGATATTTGAAAAGTCTTTCATCAGCCAGTAAGCAGTAGTATTAACAACAAAATTCTGCCACTGGAAAGGCTTATATAAATATTGGTTGATTGCTCCCACAGAATAGCGTTGATTCAACAAATACTTAGTAGGTTTATAAATGTTGTAGCTAAGATTACCTGTATAGCTAAACTGGTTATTACTTTTTAAAAAACCCAAATCGTTGGGATCATAAGTATCAGACATGGCATTGGCGCTAACGAGATATTGCAGTTTGCCGCTCACTTTTTGAAAACGCACGTCTGCCTTATAGCCATCATAATTTGACAACTTTCCCCAAATAGTACTATATACGCCGTCTGCAAATAAAAGATGCCTGTTCTTTTTATCAAATAAATACAGGTCAACAGCGCTCACATTTGCATTGCGGCTATTGCCTCCCCTGAGTACATTGGTATTAGTAAAAGTTACCGATGAACGATTCTTCAACGCCTGATCGAGAACGATGATATTATAGTTAACTAAAGGCTCAGTTTGAAACTTTAGTATTGAATCTTTTGACACATCCAATATTTCAGCATTCATTGGAGCTGTAACGGCATTAAAAATACCAATACCTAAATTATTCTTTGTGCGGCCTGAAAATTTAGTACCGTTAATTAACCTGGTAATACCGGGGTTTTTGACAATTTCGTAATTACTATTAGTGGCTGCTAAACTAAGCACATCGTAAGAGCCGGTTGGTTCGGCGCCTATTCTTCTCGAATAAAAAATACCCGCTTTATTAAATAGTTCTGTCCCTTCAGTAAAAAAAGGCCGGAAATCTTCAAACTTAATATCAAAAGGGCTAAGGTTTAAAACTATATTATCTGATTGGACCTGCGCAAAATCGGGAATTAAAGTAAGATCGAGGGTAAAACTTTCATTGACTCCGTATTTAACATCCATGCCGCCGCTTCTTAAAAATTCAGTTTTTCTCTTATTGCCATAAGGTGAAATTCTTAAACCGGCTGAGACATAAGGGAGAAACGATAACCGTAAAGGCGGCGTGATGTTCTTAAGCCCTACCCACTTCCCCCATTTATTCATAATTCCATCTATATTCGGATTATCGGGGCTCCAGGTACTTGTTTCATTATTATTTCTTCTAAACCTGCTGAATTGTAGCCCCCATGTTTGGGTATCATTTCCTGAAAATCTTATCGCGCTAAAAGGAATTTTTATTTCAGCGATCCATCCATCTTTTCTAATACTTACTTTACTTTCCCACACTGCATTCCAGCTATTATCTTCCCCGGTTGAAATTTTTTCATCTTCCTGGACACCTGCTGCCGAAACCTTAAATCTAAAACCATTCTGTTTATCATTATACGTATCTATTCCTATCGCAAAAACATCCACATCTCTCGAACTTACATCATCCCGTGCTGTCAAATGTTTTTTCAGATAACGGGGATCATCATACATATAAGCAAGTACATACACGGCAGAATTATCATAAGCGATTTTTACCTCGGTTTTATAATGTGGCTTTTTGCCAAACTCAGGGGTAGATGTAACAAAATCAGAGACCGGGATAATATTCTCCCAAACTTCATCATCCGGGTTGCCATCTATTTTTATCCCGAGGTTAGTTTTATAAGCAAGAATTGATTTGGATTGAGCGAGATTGGATTGGGTAAGGGAAGTTGTAGAAAATAATAAATATAAAAGAGTCCAAAAGAGTGTTTTACTCATAAATGTTAGATGTAGCACATAATATTAGCTGTAGCACAAAGATAATTTCTTTTGATAAAGGAGAAATATATGTCAGTTGACATTTGTCAATAAATCAGTCACTCAAAAGCCTTCTTTTTAATTCTTTTCTGATCAAAGCCAGTTCTCTGCCCGACTGCCCGCCAACTGACGAATTTTCCTGCGCGCGTCTCAATAGATAAGGAATAACATCTTTCACCGGCCCAAAAGGTAAATACTTGCTTACACTGCATCCCGCCTCTGCAAGGTTAAAGGTTATATGATCGCTCATTCCAAATAATTGTGAAAAATGAATTCGTGGATCATTAAAAGGTAATCCGAATTTTTCTATCAATTCAGTAGCGTATAAATTACTGTATTCATTATGCGATCCTATAACTATATAAAGATGATTTACCGGGTTGATGCAAAATTCCAATGCGGCATTGTATTCCTTATCTGTATCTTGTTTGGCGCCATTTATAGGGCTATTATAATTTAATTCGCCCGCACGTTTTCTTTCTTTCTCCATATAAGCGCCTCTTACCAACTTCATCGCACATATAAAATTATTTTCAATAGCCTGCCTGCTACAATCCTTAATAAATTGCAACCGGTCTTTTCTATAAAGTTGTGCAGTATTATAAACGACTGCCTTATGGAGGTTAAATTGTTTCATCATCCGGATGGCTATTACATCTATCGCATCCTGGATCCAGCTTTCCTCAGCATCTATCAGAAGGCCAATATCATTTGCAGCAGCGCTCTCAACTATCTTATATAAGCGGGCTATTACTATCTCCCACTCTGCTTTTTCATCATTCTTTAAAGCAGACAGTGGAATTTCGCCATTGATAATATCAGCATATTCAGAGGCACTTCCTGTTTTTTTCAGCAAGCCAAACCTTGCAAGCCCTGTTACTTTCACGCTTATAAAGGGAATATCAGGTTGTGAGGCTGCGTAAGTAATTGCTTTAATAAACTCTGTAGCTGCATTATCAAAACTTTCCTCGCTTTCTTTTCCTTCCACTCCATAATCAAGAATGGTACAGACATTAAACTGGCTTAATCTTGAAACTACTTTGGTAGTGTCTTCCAATGTTTCGCCTCCTACAAATTGACTAAAAAGAGTTCTTTTGATCAACCATTTTATCGGTAATTCTATTCTGATAGCGAAAGGAATAAACCATAGCCCTACTTTTACCAACCATCGTTTTTCCATCATTGTGAAGAGAAACCTGGCCCTCTTTAATTCCTTAGTAGTTCTATAGCAAAACGCGGTGCGTGTATCTTCAAAAGAAATATTCATAATTGCAATTAAAACTTTAAGTACAAATCAAAAAACCTACCATGATTAACGCAATCCAAAAATTAAGAAGGGAAAACTATCTTTGCGAAAATAGTTACAGATGATAAAAAAACCTTCGGAGAGCCTGATAGTAATGACCGAACTGGTACTACCCAACGACACCAATTTGTTTGGAAACCTTATGGGAGGCCGGTTAATGTATTGGATGGATATAGCCGCAGCGCTGTCCGGCAGCAAACATGCCAATGCGCCTGTAGTTACTGCATCTGTAGATAATATCTCCTTCACCAATCCTATAAAACTTGGAAACGTAGTTCATATCGAAGCAAAGGTATCGCGTGTTTTCAATACAAGCATGGAAGTGCACATAGATGTATGGGGAGAAGATATTCTGCAACAATACCGTTATAAAAGCAATGAAGCCTACTATACTTTTGTAGCTATGGATGCGAACGGTAAGCCTAAGACCGTATCTCAGCTTGAACCTGAAACCAAAAAAGAACAACAATTTTTTGACAGTGCATTGCAACGCCGGCAGTTAAGATTGATGCTCGCAGGAAAAATGAAACCAGAAGATGCGTTGGAATTGAAGGCTTTGTTTAATATTAATTAGGGTGAAAGCTATAAATTATGGAAACAAATTCACGAACTGATAAATCTTTTAAAAATCTTGCATCATTTGCGAATGAAGTTTTGGTTGAATGTCCGCATTGTAAAAAAAGAGCAGTTATTTTTACAGAGCAGGGAAAATACACAATTCCTTATTCGACAAATTTTAAAGCAAAATTTAAATGTAGTAATTGCTATAAATCTATTGACGAGGAATCGTGGTATGGGCCAATTATCATTTCATCGGCAAATGTAAATTGTGATTATTGTGGAAGTAGATTATTATCATTCAATAAGACTGTAAACAAGTCCCAAGATAAAATTAAAGGTAAATGCACAAACTGTGGGCAAGAAAAAAACTATGATGTTCATTACATATTAACATACGCTGACAATAAACAAGCAACCGATCCATATTTTGGACTTCAACTTTGGTTACAAATACCGTTTGATGACAATATTTTATGGGCATATAATTTCGAGCACCTTGAATACCTAAAAAAATACGTTGGAGCTAAACTTAGAGAAGCGTCAATCGGAGGAAAATATTCTTTAGCATGGAAGCTACCCAACTTTATTAAAGTAGCAAAAAACAGAGAGAGAATTTTAAAAGCTATCACCCGACTTGAAAGGAGGTAATTATTTAGCCAATCTGTTCTTTTATTTTATATACCTCGCTTTGCTCAATTGCATCCATTACTTTATCTAAAATCTCATCAACCGTTTCCTCATAAGTTAAACGAAGCGGCTCTTTAAATTGAACAGATAATAAAGTCCCTTTCTTTTTTAATTTCAATCCTTTTTTATCAAAAGCTTTACTGAATCCATCTATCACTATGGGTACCACTATTGGCTTATAATGTTTAATTATAAAAGCGGTTCCCTTACGTCCCTTTACGAAAGGTTTGGTAGTTCCCTGTGGAAAGGTGATCACCCAATTATCTTTAAGAGCTATGCCGATCTTTCTTGCATCTCCTGAATCAAGCCCGCGAAGCACTTCATTATTATCAGGTATCCAGGTGCGTTTTACTGTAATAGCTCCTCCCCTTGCTAAGAACCGGCTAAGCCAGGTGCTTTTCATGGTTTCAGCAGCAGCTACATAATATACTTTTGTAAACGGATTCAATAAATAAAAAGGAATACCAAGTTTGTTTTGTTTCCGCCATTTTATGGCACAAAAAATATGGAGAAAAGTGATCACATCTGCAAAATAGGTTTGATGGTTACTTACAAATAATACATTCCGTTTTGGAAGATCTTTTATATGTTCTGTCCCACTTATTTGTAACCGGTTTATGATAGCAATACCCGGATAGCTTACTACCCCTACCAAAAAATAAACACATGATCTAAGAAGCTTAATTTGCTTCAGGCTTTTGATCCAATTTTTCATTAGCATAATTCTGTACGCTCACAATTTAGGAATTAAAGCCGCAATATTTTATGCTAAATCAGCACATATTTTTACATCCAAATAATAACCGTATTTTATTACCTTTGCACTCCCAAAATAAAAAAATGGGAATAATACTAATTTTTTAACCAAATGCTGATAAGCAGAATCCCCAAAAACCGGGATACAGCAATAAAAAATTTATCTGCTAACTAATAATGAGTATAGAAAATAATGAACCCCAATCCCAGGAACAGGATGTAACCATTGAAAACAAACCGCAGGGCGGTATTGAAGGAGTTCCATTCCCTGATTTCCCTGATGTAGCATCTGCAGTGGCAGCCAGTGAACCACAGCCCACTGAGTTTGAAATCCGGGAAGAAGCCCTGAGTACGCCTCACGACGATTTTGATTGGAGCATAGACAAAAGAAATGTTACGCATTACAATGCTTCGGAAAGAGAAAAGTATGATGAGGTTTACGACAAAACTTTTAAACAGATCAACGACAATGAAATGGTTAAAGGTACTGTAGTAGCTATGACCAAAACAGACGTTGTTATTAATATCGGATTTAAAAGTGATGGCCTTGTGGGCTTGAATGAATTCCGCGACATACCTGACCTAAAAGTTGGCGATGAAGTGGAAGTGATGGTAGCAGAAAAAGAAGACAAAGATGGCAACCTGCACCTGAGCCGCAAGCAGGCCCGCACTTCACGCGCCTGGGAAAGGATCGTTGAAATGCATAAAACGGGGGAAATTGTTACCGGCCTCGTTACCAGCAAAACAAAGGGCGGCCTTATTGTGGATGTTTTTGGAATGGAAACATTTTTGCCTGGCTCTCAAATTGATGTAAAACCGGTTACCGATTATGACCAGTTTGTTGGCAAAACAATGGAATTCAAAGTGGTGAAAATAAATGAAGCCATTAAGAACGCTGTCGTTTCTCATAAAGCGCTTATCGAAAGCGATATTGAACAACAACGTGCAGAGATCATCGGCAAGCTTGAAAAAGGCCAGGTACTCGAAGGAACCATCAAAAACATTACTGACTTTGGTGCGTTTCTTGACCTCGGCGGTTTAGACGGCTTACTGTACATTACTGATATTAGCTGGGGACGTATCAACCATCCAAGCGAAGTATTGAAGCTGGATCAGAAGCTGAATGTGGTAGTGCTTGACTTTGACGATGATAAAAAACGTATCAGCCTCGGCTTAAAGCAATTAACTCCGCATCCGTGGGATACATTGCCTGAGAATATCAAAGAAGGCGAAATCGTAAAAGGAAAGGTTGTAAATATTGAAGATTATGGCGCATTCCTTGAAATCTATCCTGGTGTAGAAGGCCTGGTTCACGTGAGTGAGATTACATGGGCCAATACCCCTATCAACGCGAAAGAATTTTTCAAATTAGGAGATGAATACGATGCTAAAATAGTCACTCTCAGCAAAGAAGATCGTAAGATGAGTCTTTCGATCAAGCAAATGACAGATGACCCGTGGAATACCATTGAAATACAATATCCTGAAGGAAGCAAACACAAAGGATTGGTTAAAAACATTACTCCCTATGGTGTATTTGTTGAGCTTTCACCAGGCATTGGCGGCATGATCCACATCAGTGATCTTAGCTGGCTCAAACGTTTTAATAACCCTAATGAATATACCAAAGTAGGCGAAACGATTGATGTGGTTATAATGAGCATTGATAAAGAAAACCGTAAGCTTCAGCTTGGGCACAAACAAATAGAAGAAGACCCATGGAACTCTTTGGAAGAAACTTTCCCTGTTGGAAGCGTTCATGAAGGAACCGTGACCCGCAGAGATGATAAAGGCGCTACTGTTCAATTACCTTATGGGCTTGAAGGCTTTGCACCGGCACGCCACCTTCGCCGCGAAGATGACAAGCAAATTGGCCTGGATGAAATTGCTCCATTTATGGTGATTGAATTTGATCGTAATGATAAAAAGATCATACTCAGCCACAGCCGCATTTGGGAAAGAGAAAAAGCAGATGAGAAAAATGCCCAACTCAATGAAAAGAGAGCCGATGCTGAAAATATAAAGAAGGCAGTGAAGAGCATTCAAAGCAAAGTGGAAAAAACCACACTGGGCGATCTTGGAGTATTAGCCGACCTTAAAAAGAAAATGGATAACGAGGTAGCACGAGGAACATCTGAAGCTAAAGCAAAAAATGAGCCTCCAACAGCAAATACTGCTGAAAGCAAGGCCTCTGCAGGAGATACTGAAAAAGAGGAAGATAAAGTTTAATGATCAAACTTCTTAAGAAAAATCCTATTGCGTTTTGTAATAGGATTTTTTTATGCCTGCATTATAAAGAATGCCTGCATTACTATTTTAAAAATCATTTGACTGATCTTCTTAAAAGAGAAGTTTGTTTTTTATTTTTTCTGTAAAAATTTAATTTTTATTTTTATTCTATGAATATTCATTTCCAGGATCTGATCCCAAAGGACTTCGACAATAATTCCAGGGTATGGGTGTATCAAAGTAACCGGGCTTTTTCTATAGCCGAAACTTTGGAATTAGAAAAAATTTTAGAAAATTTCAGTAAAGAATGGCACAGCCATGGGAGCGCTGTAAAATCTTATGCGAGCCTGTTCTTTGGACAATTCATTGTGCTTATAGCTGATGAAACCCATGTTAAGGTTGGAGGATGCAGTACTGATGCTTCTTTACGGTTCATCAAAAGCATTGAGGAGGAATTTAATATTCAACTCCTGGACAGACAACTGCTTGCTTTCATTGTCAAAGAGAAAATTCATTTAATACCTTTAATTGATGTGAATAATTCAATAGAAGATGGCTTTATACAGCCGGATACTTTATATTTTAATAATACTATTCTTACCAAAAACGAATTATTAAGCCACTGGATCATTCCTGTGAAAGATAGCTGGCTTGCCCGAAGGATACCTTCTGCACGTTTGAAATAATTAGTTGACGGCAATCTGGTCAGCAGTATCACCTCTCCTATCCTTCAGGCAATATGCCATAGTGTCTCAATTTTTAATTTTGTTATCTTTGCCCACTTAAGAAATTAAATGGAATGATACTGGATTTAGCTATCAATAAAAAACACGATGAACACAGGCAGGGCGAAGCTTTAGCACCAAAGGAGCTGATTGAAAAAATATCTTTCAATAAAAAATTTTATATAGAAAGCTATGGTTGTGCGATGAATTTTGCTGACAGCGAAGTGGTCGCTTCCATTTTACAAAAACAAGGGTTTGGCATCACTGCTCAATTTGAAGATGCTGATATGATCTTCATCAATACCTGTTCTATTCGGGAAAAAGCCGAAGCTACAGTCAGGAGACGATTGACTGAGTTCCGGAAAATGAAAAAGCACAATCCTGGTTTGCTTATTGGCGTATTAGGATGCATGGCTGAAAGATTGAAATCAAAATTTTTAGAGGAAGAAAAGTTAGTAGATATTGTTATTGGCCCGGATGCTTACCGTACCTTACCCTCCCTGATCGAAGAAGCAGAGAGTGGCCAAAAAGGCGTAAACGTTTTATTAAGCCGTGAAGAAACTTATGGAGACATTTCACCAATACGCTTAAACAGTAATGGAGTAACCGCCTTTGTGAGCATCATGCGCGGTTGTAATAATATGTGCTCATTTTGTGTAGTCCCATTCACCAGAGGCCGTGAACGCAGCCGCGATGCGCTTTCTATTGTAAAAGAGTGTACGGATTTGTTTGACGAAGGCTACCGCGAAGTAACTTTATTGGGGCAGAATGTGGACAGTTATCAATGGGTAAATGCTACAGATAATTCTGTTGTTTCTTTTGCAAATCTGCTGGAAAAAGTAGCGCAAATATCTCCTTTGCTTCGCGTAAGGTTCTCCACTTCACATCCTAAAGACATTACGGATGAGGTGCTCTTTACCATGAAGAAATACGATAACATTTGCAAATACATTCACCTGCCTGTTCAAAGTGGCAGCACCCGGATCTTGCAAATGATGAACAGAACCTATACCCGTGAATGGTATATTGCCAAAGTAAACAGGATAAGGGAAATCCTTCCCGGATGCGGATTATCTACGGATTCCATTACCGGTTTTTGTACCGAAACAGAAGAAGACCATCAGCAAACACTAAGCCTTTTTGAATATTGCGAATACGATCTGGCTTATATGTATTATTATTCTGAACGTCCCGGAACTCTTGCTGAGAGAAGGTTTGAAGACGACGTGCCACTGGAAGTAAAGAAAAGAAGGTTGCAGGAAATAGTTGCCTTGCACCGCATTCATTCTTTAAAAAGTATGGAAAGAGATTTGGGTAAAACATTTAAGGTTTTAATAGAAGGAGATTCTAAAAAAAGTGATCAGCATTGGACCGGCAGAACGGATCATAATAAAATGGTTGTATTTCCAAAAGAAGGAAATCTGAATAAAGGAGATTATGCAGATGTATTTATTGAAAGCTGTACGGCGGGAACATTGATTGGAAGAATAAAATAAAGTTTAATGGTAAAACTTGTAGAAAATAATATTCCAACAATAATTGAATTATGCAAAAAACATAAATTGAAATCTCTATATCTTTTTGGCAGCGCGACAGACTCTAAATATTTTAATGAAAAAAGTGATATAGATTTTTTATACGAGTACGATTTACAAAATTATCCTGAGTGGGATAAGGGTGATTTTGATATTGTAATTAATTACTTTACGCTGAAAGAAAATCTGGAAGAAATATTAGGCAGAAAAGTTGACTTGATTCCTGATAAATTGAGAAATCCATATTTTATTAAATCGGTTGAAGGATCAAAAAAACTCATTTATGCCTCATCCTGATGTACAAAATTTTTAAAAGGTCAATAGATCAAATTATGATTAAAGTAGTAGAAAATAAAATAGATGAAATAAAAAAACTTTGTCAGGAAATGCAGGTTCAATCATTGTATTTATTTGGTTCAGGAACTAACGAAAAAAAATTTACCCAAAAAAGTGACCTTGATTTTTTATTTCAATTTAAAAAAGATAAGCACGGGTCTCCTGTATCAGGATACGATTATTTTGATCTGCTGTTTGAGCTTGAAAGGATCACAGGTAAAAGGATTGACTTAGTAGCTGAAGAAAAAATAAAGAACAAATTTTTTCTTCATAGAGTTAACCGGGAAAAAATTAAGATCTATGAATCCTGATTCCTTTAAGTACCTTGAAGACATTTTAAATTCTATTGAGATAATAAAATCTCATTTAACAGGAACAAAAATATTTTCTGAATATACATCAAACTTTATGCTGATTGATGCGGTTGAAAGAAGATTGGCAATTATTGGCGAAGCTTTATGGAAGCTAACAAAATTAGATAACGATATTAAAATCACCGATCAAAAAAAGATCATTGCATTACGACATATTCTTGTACATGATTACGACTTAATTGACGATGCTTCTATTTGGAAAATTGTTAATAATAATTTAGAGACATTGAAAGAAGAACTTCAAAAATATTTAAATAACTAATGGCAGATCAGCAAGCAATAAAAAACAGGTTTGGAATCATAGGCAATTCGCCTTCTTTGATTCATGCGCTGGATGTAGCCATCCAGGTCGCCAATACCGATTTAAGCGTTTTGATAAACGGAGAAAGCGGTGTCGGAAAAGAAGTGTTCTCGCATATCATCCATTCTCTTTCTGCACGTAAGCACAATCCTTTTATCGCAGTCAATTGCGGAGCTATTCCCGAAGGCACTATAGATTCAGAATTATTCGGACATGAAAAGGGATCCTTCACCGGCGCTGTTGACAGCCGCAAAGGATACTTTGAAACGGTGAACAGCGGCACCATTTTTTTGGATGAAATTGGAGAGCTTCCTCTTGGCACACAAGCGCGTTTATTACGTGTGCTCGAAGCCGGCGAATACATTCGCGTAGGCTCATCCAAAGTGCAGAAAACAGATGTACGGGTTATAGCAGCCACCAATAAAGATCTTTTGGAATATACGCACACAGGAAGATTCCGGGAAGACCTATATTACCGCTTAAATACAGTGCCCATAAGAGTTCCTGCATTGCGCGACCGTAAAGAAGATATTCCTTTATTGTTCCGGAAATTCGCAGTGGATTTTGCAGAAAAATATAAATCGCCACCCGTGCAACTCAGCGAAGATGCAATAAATGTTTTGGTCAATTATCCGTGGCCGGGTAATGTGCGCGAGTTAAAAAACATAGCTGAACAGATTTCAGTTCTTTCAAAAAATAAAATTATCGAAGCTGACGAGTTAAGAAATTTCCTGCCCGAAACACAAAACCGCCTTCCTGTGCTTGCATCTATGCATACAGTAAATAATCAAAAAGAATTTGCCAATGAAAGAGATATCTTGTACAAATTATTTTTTGATGTAAAGAAAGACGTGACCGAATTGAAAAGGATGTTCTTTGATGTAATGCAAAATCCGGCCGCCGTCAATGAAAGAAATTTCAGAGAGGAGCCTTTGCTTAACGATTTTCCACGTGAGGTAAATGCCCCTCCTATTTCTTCCACTCCTCAACCCATGGTGATCAATAACAACAATATTGATGAGCACCAGGAAGTAGAAGAATCACTTAGCATCATGGATGCAGAAAAAGACCTGATCATAAAAGCGCTAAAAAAACACCGCGGTAAAAGAAGGGATGCTTCCAGCGACCTGGGCATCAGCGAAAGAACCTTATACAGGAAGCTGAAGGAATATAATATTAATGAGTAATTTTAAATAGCAAGTATGAAATCTGCTTCCTCTATAAAACTTTTGGTACTGTTGAGCTTGATAACATTGGTATTCAGCTTTGCGACCTGCAAATACTCATTTAAGGATACTGCCCCCATTCCTCCTGAAATAAAAACATTCCGTGTAAATCCTTTTGAGAATAAAGCACGTTATGTAAACCCTGTTATTGCACCACAGTTAACAGAGAAACTGAAACAAAAAATAATCGGGCAGACAAGATTGAGGCAAACCAACAATGATGATGCGCATTACGACATCAGCGGGTATCTTTCTGATTACAGCGTAGTTACCAGTGGCGTAGCTAATCAGGCTGCCGCAACCAACAGGATCAATGTAACGTTTCATTTGATATTTAAAAATACCGTAGATCCTGATCCTAAAAAAAGCTTTGAAGCAGACCTGACCAGCAATTATGATTTTCCTGCTTCGCAATCATTACAACAGGCAGAAACAGGATTGTTAGACAAAATTATTAAGACTGTTACTGATGCGATCTTTAATAAAATATTTTCCAACTGGTAATAAATGATCTTGATGGATACCGGAAGTACTAAATACGCAGAGCTTTTCTATTCCACTGTGGACAATAATATAGACACACTTGAAAAGAATGTAAAGGATTATCCTGCAAGCTCCATAGCAAGGTTTTTACTTTTATATCATTATAAAAAAAACGGGCATCCAAAGTTTGATGAACTTGCTCAACAAACAGGTGTTTACATAAATAATCCTTACTGGATTCAATACCAGCTTTCACAAGCCGGCCTATTAGATGAAAAGGAAATAAGCAATAAGGAAGAGAAAGAAATTCCTGTTGTAGAAGAAGAAAGCAAAGAAAATGATGATGAAATTTTAGTTGAAGTGAAAGAAGAAGAAGAAGAAGAAGAAATCACTTCTACTATCACCAACCAACCTATAACAACCGATATAGTTGAAGATGATAATGCGGATACAAAGAAGAATGATGGCGAAATTTTAACTGAAGTAAAAGAAGAAGAAGAAGAAGAAGAAGAAGAAGAGCATATTTCTACCATCACCAATCAACCTATAACAACCGATACGATTGAAAATAATAATATAGATACAAAGAAAAATGATGACGAAATTTTAACTGAAGTAAAAGAAGAAGAACATATTTCTACTATCACCAACCAACCTATAACAAGTGATGCAGTTGAAATGAATCCTGTTGAAGGAGAGCTAATAGCATTCGAGCCACTTCACACAGTAGATTATTTTGCCTCACAGGGAATAAAGATCACAGCAGAAGAGTTAGAAAAAGATCATTTTGGCAAGCAGGTAAAAAGTTTTACCGCCTGGTTAAAAAGCATGAAAAAACTTCATCCGGCGCAGGTTCCGGAGCAAAACGAAGTAATTGAAAAAATAATACAAACCTCTTCAGAAGTATCCAACCAGGATGCAAATATATTAACGGAGGCTATGGCTGAAGTTTTAGTTAAGCAGGATAAAAAAGAAAAGGCCATAGAAATGTATCAAAAATTAAGTTTGATTAATCCCTCTAAAAGTGCGTACTTTGCAGCCAAAATTGAAAGTTTAAACCACTAATAATATGTTACTTCTCTTTGGAATTCTAATTATATTATCATCAATTATTTTAGGAATAATTGTTTTAATTCAAAATCCAAAAGGAGGCGGGCTTTCCTCGTCCCTGGGCGGTTTCAGCAACCAACTTATGGGTGTAAAGCAAACAACTGATGTACTTGAAAAAGGCACCTGGCTCTTTGCAGGGATCATTGGCGTGCTATGCCTTACTTCTACCCTATTCATTCCTAAAGCAGGAGGAGTTAATTCAAGAGATAACTTAATAAATGAAGCGCCTGTAGGCACACCTCTGGCGCCTCAACAAAATACGGTTCCCTTGCCTTCTACACCACCAGCGCCTCAAAAATAATTTGATATAAGTTTTAGCTACCCTGTCTCTCCCGGACAGGGTTTTTTATAATTATTTATTTCCAGGAGATGGGCAAATGATTTAATTTCAATATGCATATTAAATTACATAGATGAACATACGTAGAGTTATTTTTTATATCATACTGATCATTGGTTTTATATTCGCATTCTGTGTATGGAAAGTTTTTGGCCCTGCTATTGATAATCCTGCAAATCAATTTTTATACATTAGAACGGGCAGCAGCTATCAGCAGGTAAAAGATAGCCTTATAAAAAATAAGTTCCTGAAAGAGAGTTTCTGGCTTGATAAGATTGCAAAATATGTTGATTATCCTCATAATGTAAAAGCCGGAAAATATAAAATCCCGGATGGCATGAGCTTATATCATCTTATAAAAATACTTCGGTCTGGTAAACAGGTACCTGTTAATCTAATAATTACCAAATTGAGAACCAAAGAAGACCTGGCAAAAAAAATAGCAGCCAATTTTGAAGACGATTCTGTTACTGTAATGAATTTTTTGAATGATGTGGAAGCGCTTCGGCAATTTGATGTAGATACCAATACGGTAATGACGGATGTAATACCCAATACTTATACCTATCAATGGAATACTCCGGTCAAGGATATTTTTATAAAATTGGACAAAGAAGAAAAAAAATTCTGGGATAAAGAACGTTTAGAAAAAGCTGAGCGACTCCAATTGACTCCTAAACAAATTTATATTTTAGCCTCTATCGTAGAAGAAGAAACCAATAAGACAGAAGATAAAGGAAAGATAGCCAGTGTTTATATTAACCGTCTTAGAAGAGGAATGAAACTTGCTGCTGATCCCACAATTAAGTTTGCCATGAAAGACTTTGGACTTAAAAGAATTTATCATAAGCATCTTGAGTTTGCATCGCCTTATAATACTTATATGAACGCCGGCCTGCCACCAGGGCCTATCTGCACCCCTTCTATAAAAACAATTGATGCTGTTTTGGATTCTCCTGATACAGATTATTTATTTTTTGTGGCCCGTCCGGATTTCTCGGGCTATTCAGATTTCGCATCTACCTACCAGCAACATAAAGTATTTGCAAAAGCCTACCAGCAGGCATTGGATAGCTTAATAAAATCCAGGCAAAAAAATGAATAAGAAAAAGGGCAAATTTTTAATAAAAATATTTATAGAACTTGTCAATATTTTGCAAAGGTTTTGAATAAAAAAACACATAGCTATTTAAAATTTCATCCCATAAAATTCTTTATAAAAAAGAGTAAAATATGGTCGCCACCGGGCTTTCAGGGCATTACATTATACGCGGTTTTAAAAAATCTTTTTAAGAATTTTAATATGCCCGACTTCACAGAAAAGGCATCTGCTATTTCTTATAATTTTATAATGTCCGTTCCTACTTCCTGTTTATTTCTTTTTACTTTATTTCCCAATCTTCCCTTCATCTCAAAAAAAGGTTTAAAATTCCAGCTTCATGGATTGATCCATGATATCATTCCCTCAAGAACTTATAACTCCGGGCTTATACAATTTGTGGATAGCTTTATTGATGAATCCAAGATAGGGATGATCTCTTTTACCTTTATATTGTCTCTTTTTTTCGCTTCCGGAGCAGTTATGGGATTAATGCGTTCATTTAATAAAGGCCATATCGGATTTCAAAAGATGAAAGGATTAAAGGCCCGGTGGGAAGCAATAAAACTTACTGTAATGCTTTTTGGATTGTTATTAGCATGCCTTATTTTATTACTTCTTCAAAGAAATATACTCAACTGGTTAGGGATAAAAGACATTGACCTGAGAAACCTGATCTTGTATGGGAAATGGATATTCATAATAGGATTGATTTTTTATTCCTATGCTTTTATTTACAGGTACGCCCCTTCTACTACGCGCAGATGGAACCTCGTTTCGCCGGGAGCAGTCATTGCCACTTTCTTATCTATATTGGTTACTATCGGGTTTACCGCTTTTGTAAATAATTTTGGAAGATATAATATTCTTTATGGGTCTATCGGCACTATTATGGTCATTATGATCATGATATTCCTAAACTCTATGGTGGTGCTTATCGGTTTTGAATTTAACCTGAACATCAATACTCTGAAAACAATAGCTGAAGAAAAACAGATAAAGCGATCTGCAAATAATAACGGAAAAAAAGTGTAACAACGTGAAGATGCGAAATGCTTTATAATTCTTATCTATAAAATCAATTAAAAATTTTATTCACTTTCACAAACCTCGGAATGAAATAAGAGTTCATTCCCGATATCATCACTCCCTTACTTTCCGAAGCATGAATGAATTTAAGATTGCCATTTTTATTTTCTGTAATAATTCCCATGTGGCCAACCACTCCACTCTTCGCATCGCTGCCGGTGAATAAAATGAGATCACCCGGCTCGCTATTCTTTATAGGAATCTCTTTGCCCGCATTAGTAAAATCTACCGAAGACCGTGGAACAGAAATATTGAAATGATTAAAAACATAGCTGATAAAACCAGAGCAATCAAACCCTTTTTCTTTTATAGCAGAACCATATTTATACTTAATTCCAACAAGAGTCTCTGCAAAATTGACTACATCAGTTGCTGCCACATTCTTTGTATTTATTTTTCGTGCAGGCACTTTATTTTTGATCACAACAATGCTGCGAATATCAGCGCTATTCACTTCTTCGGGCTTACCTGATCTTCTCGAAGCGCTACAACCGGCTAAGATCAAAATAGAAATAATACCGGAAAAAAATAAAATCGTTTTCATATTCAAAGGATATAAATTCTGTCTGGATTCTACCAACATATCTGGCACCAAATATCCGCTATTTTTTACAAGTACATCATTGTAGCGGTTGGTACGCCTGGCATCAGACCAGGTGTAATACCGGCCAGGCCGCTGTTAATAAAACAATTCATTCTCATTTCTATCTATTTTATTCTTATAAAAAATTAGTACCCCAAGCGGCCCTCATTTATTGCAACCGTAATTTTCTCTATATAAATCGCGGTGCTGACCTTCGGTGCCGACCGCTACAACATATCCCACAGTTTTTGCACTTTGCCCATTCTAAAGTAATTTCGCATCGTTTATTCAAAATCATTTTTAAACAACCAATTCAGATTCAATATGGCATACGATGTAATAGTCTTAGGTAGTGGGCCGGGAGGTTACCCCGCTGCGATCAGGGCATCTCAATTAGGAAAAAAAGTAGCAATTGTAGAACGCGAAAGCCTTGGCGGCATTTGCCTTAACTGGGGATGTATCCCTACCAAAGCATTATTGAAAAGCGCCCAGGTAATGGAATATGCAAAACATTCTGCAGATTATGGTATTGAATTGAGCGACGCAAAACCCAACTTTGAAAATGTGATCAAACGCAGCCGTGGCGTAGCAGATAAAATGAATAAAGGCGTTACCTTTCTTATGAAGAAAAATAAGATTGATGTAATTATGGGAAATGGGAAACTGATTTCTCCTACCAAATTAGAAGTGACCGCAGGTGATGGAAATAAACAAACACTTGAAGCAAAAAATATCATCATAGCTACCGGTGCAAGGGCGCGCGAATTGCCTGCATTAAAACTGGATGGTAAAAAAATAATTGAATACCGTGCGGCGATGAGTTTGCCTAATCAGCCTAAATCTATTATTGTGGTTGGCTCCGGCGCTATAGGAACTGAATTCGCTTATTTTTATAATAGCATTGGAACCAAAGTTACCATCGTAGAATTTTTACCAAGAGTGGTTCCTGTAGAAGACGAAGATATTTCTAAAGAATTGGAAAAGAATTTTAAAAAGCAAGGTATCGCTATTATGGTGAATAGTGAAGTAACCAGCGTGGATACAAGCGGCGAAGGTGTAAAGGCAAAAGTGAAAACACAGGATGGCGAGGTAACTCTCGAAGCTGAAGCGCTTTTAAGCGCTGTGGGTATTACTGCTAATATTGAAAATATCGGTTTGGAAGAATTAGGAATTAAAACAGATAAAGGAAGGATCGTAGTAGATGCCAATCAGCAAACCAATGTACCGGGCGTATATGCTATTGGCGATTGCACCCCTCACCAGGCGCTCGCTCACAAAGCTACCAAAGAAGGTATTAATGCAGCGGAACATCTTGCCGGTAAAAAACCTGAACCTATAGACTATAACAATGTACCGGGCTGCACCTATTGCACTCCTGAAATTGCCTCAGTTGGTTATACAGAAAAAGCAGCCAAAGATGCCGGCTACGAATTGAAAGTTGGAAAATTCCCTTTCATTGCCAGCGGAAAAGCAACAGCAGCAGGCGCTACAGAAGGCTTTGTAAAAATAATCTATGACGCCAAATACGGCGAACTTCTCGGTTGCCACATGATCGGCTACAACGTTACTGAAGTAATTGCTGAAGTAGTAGCCGCCCGTAAGCTGGAAACCACTGCACATGAAATATTAAATGCCATTCATCCTCACCCAACCATCAGCGAAGCCGTAAAAGAAGCTACAGCAGTAGCTTATGGCGAGGCTACAGATATTTAGCATATCGCATTATAGAATGAAAAAAAGAAGAGGCTGCCTCAAAAGGGCAGCTTCCTTTTTTCATTTTTGTTCTTTATTTTTTTTATGCCATTTTTGTAGTCATGTTGCCTAAAATAATTATTACCATAGATGGCTTTTCATCATGTGGAAAAAGCACGCTGGCAAAACAACTTGCCCGGAAACTAAACTATACCTATATAGACAGTGGAGCAATGTACCGGGCGATTACTTTATACTTCTTAAGAAATAATGTAAATATATCCGATGACAAAGAGATCCGGGCAGCATTAAAAAATATCCATCTTGATTTTTATGTAAATGAAAATACGGGCAACTCAGAAATTTACCTCAACACAGAAAATGTAGAATACATTATCCGTGATATTATCATTGCAGAAAAAGTAAGCGATATAGCGGCCCTAAAGGATGTAAGAGCCTTTGCAGTAGCCGCTCAACAAAAAATGGGCAGTAAAAAAGCTATCGTTATGGATGGCCGTGATATTGGAACAGTTGTTTTCCCTGATGCAGAAGTAAAAATATTTATGGTAGCCGATGAAGCAGTAAGAGTAGAAAGGAGATTTGCTGAAATGTTTGATAAGAATCCGAACATTACGCTGGAGGAAATAAGATCCAATATCGCCCTGCGCGATTATATAGACTCTAACAGGGAGATAAGCCCATTGCGCAAAGCAAAGGATGCCATTGAATTAGATAATACCAACCTCACAGAAAAAGAGCAATTGGATTTCGCACTTAAAATTGTAAAACAAGCCTGCAAGTCTTCCTGATTTTTTTAAGGCAAATCACATGGCTTTGCCATGTATTAGCATATTGTGCCCTTTCAGGGCTACGAGCGGTGAGGCCTGTAAGGCCGTAATATACTAACGATGGGTGTAGCCCATCGCAAACACTTTAAAATATGATTCAAATATTTTCTACAACAAAACACCACCCACACAAAAATCCATGAATATTTATTGTCTTTTTAGTTTTCTAAATGAATAAGTATTACTTTTCAACTTCAAAATTTTTTAACCAGTTTTTTCATTTAAACAAATTGTCTTCATGAACCAGGACCTGACCAACCAAAAGCCAAACTACACCCCCCAAGTTATCATTATCGGAATCCTCTTTTTTATTTTCGGATTTGTAACATGGCTCAATAGTACGCTCATTCCCTATCTTCAAATAGCATGTGAGTTAGAGACATCAGAAGCTGTGCTTGTAACATTTGCCTTTTATATTTCCTATGCTGTTATGGCATTCCCATCCTCATGGGTTTTAAAAAAGACCGGCTATAAAAACGGAATGATGTGGGGCCTGATTTGTATGGCGATTGGTGCGGCTATATTTATTCCTGCTGCACAGGCCAGGGCTTACAGTCTCTTTCTTACCGGGCTTTTTGTAACAGGCACCGGCCTTGCATTATTACAAACAGCTTCCAATCCATACATCACTATTCTTGGGCCTATTGAAAGCGCAGCAAAAAGAATAAGCATTATGGGGATTTGTAATAAAGGCGCCGGAGCGCTGGCGCCGTTGATCATGGGTGCATTTTTACTTAAAGATTCAGAAGCATTGGTTAACAGGTTAAAGACAATGGACCTGGCACAAAAAGCTACAGAGCTGGACGCCCTGGCAGCCCGCGTGATCTTTCCATATATCATTATTGTGATTGTGCTTGTTGGCCTCGCGGTATTTGTTTATTTTTCCAATTTACCCGAAATAAAAGCAGAAGGAGAAGAAGTGGTTGAGAATAGTGAATCTCATAATGATGGAAAAACTATTTTCAGCTTTCCTTATTTGTGGATAGGATTTGTCACTTTATTTTTATATGTAGGCGTAGAAGTAATGGCAGGAGATATTATACAGATATACGGCAAAGCCATAGGGATAAGCCTTGATATTGCCAAACATTTTACAACTTACACCATGCTGGGTATGCTAATAGGCTATTTGATCGGCATCGTAACTATTCCGAAATATATGTCGCAGACCACTGCTTTAAAGGGTTCAGCTATATTAGGCCTTATATTCACTTTGTTGGCCATCTTTACATCAGGATACACATCTGTTTTGTTTATCGCCTTGTTAGGTTTGGCCAATGCGCTCGTATGGCCTGCCTTGTGGCCGTTAGCCCTTCATGGGTTAGGAAGATTTACTAAAACCGCAGCAGCATTGCTGGTAGTTGGTATTGCAGGCGGCGCTGTAATTCCAAAGATATGGGCCAACCTGGGAGAAAAGGTTGGTTTTCAGCAAGCATTTTGGATAATGGTTCCATGCTACCTGTTCATTCTTTATTTTGCTACGTATGGCTATAAAGTTGGTATGAAAAAGGAAGATAAAATTGATTCAATTTAGCCTGCATTACCTATTCAGGAAAACGCATCTAAATCGAAATAAGATTGTTTCAAATTCAAATCCGCCAAAGGTGGATGAAATGGTTATAGACAGGCTTTCAGGCTTAGTTAAATTTAGAGGTGTTCCCCCCGGATACTCATTTTTTGCGATAGCTATTCCTCCAATTAGTCTTAAATTTGCGCCGGATATAATTTTATAGCAATGGGCAACACCAGTCACGAGAAGACCCCCAGCATTCTCAACCTATTTCAATGCAAATGTCCCCGATGCAGGATCGGTGATATGTTTAAGAAACAAAACCCTTATTCTAAAGGTTTTATGCAGATGAATGACACCTGTGAAATATGCGGGCAATATTTTGATATTGAAGTTGGATTTTATTATGGCTCAGGTTATGTAAGCTACGGAATCACCGTAGCAATAAGCGCCATAAGCTTTATTGTATGGTGGCTAACAATCGGTATATCTTATGATGATAACAGGATATTCTATTGGCTTATAGCTAACGCGCTTTTTTTAGTTATAGCTCAGCCGCCTTTGATGAGGTTATCTAGAACAGCCTGGCTGGCTCTTTTTGTAAAATACGATCCTGACTGGAAGATACACCCGGCTGAAATTCCCGAAAGGACCAATGAAAGCCAAAAGAATGCATGGTGAATGGTCAATTGTGAATGGTCAATCTTTTAAAATCAATCTTTTAAAAGTTGAATCCCGGTTTTGGTAAAAGCAATTTTATGTTGCTTATATAAATTGCCTGTTGTCATTTTAAAGGTCTTTTTACTCATACCAAAATAGGCATAAATTTCTTCCGGAGAAGATTTATCATGGTAAGGAAGATAGCCATCATTCTCTTCTAATAAACGCAATATTTTTCCGGCTTCATCTTCTACCCTTTGGTAGCCTGGCTTTCCGGCTGCAACATTTATGAGGTAACCACCAGACTTGCTATCTGGTATAATATTCTTTATAAATCCGGTAAACTTATCACCAATCGAAATGTTCCTGTAAATTTCATTGGCATGTAAGATTCCCTTATGGATATTATTGATGATCATTTCATAACCAATATGGGTTTGCCGGTACACAAGTAAGTCCACTACTTCTTTTTCCTTTACCGTAATATCTTTATTAGATAAATAGGGTTCTATCTTTTCCGTTGCTGCAAGCCTTCCGGTCTTTTCATCCATCACTATTTTTACCAGATACTCACCATTAGGAACCATATAATTTTTAATTTTTGATTTAGGAATAAAAAGATCTTTCATTAAACCCCAATCTAAAAATGCACCCTGGCTGGTAACGCTTACTGCTTTTAGCTTTACAATATCACCTAACACCCCATACGGCTGCTGCGTTGTAGCAATGGGCCTTCCCTCGCTATCATGGTATAAAAAAACTTTGATCTCATCGCCCACTTTAGTACCGGGAGGAACAAACCGTTTAGGCAATAATATGCCTGCATCTCCATCATCGAGAAAAACTCCCATTGACTTTTCCTTGATCACTTTCATTATATTGTATTCACCTATGTTTATCATAATTGATTAAATTAACAGCAAAGGTAACCGTAAGATATAAATGCAAATCATTGCGCGGTTGCTAAATGTTTTCTGGTATTATACTTGTGCCCCTCCAGCTATGGCAAAGAAAAAGAAAACGGCAAAACGAAAATGGTCAGCAGACGTTACTAAACACAGCAATGCACTGGATTTAAAAGATCAGGTATTTACTTTAGATGATCCTAAAGAGATTGCTGAATCATTAAAAAAGTCAGCGAAACATAGCCACAGAAGAAAAGGAACTCCTTTTCAGTCAGCTATGTCCATGTTGAATTTTTATATCAACAGGGCAGGAAAAAATTTACCTGAAAAACAAAAAGAGATTTTAGAAAAAGCAAAAAACGAATTGCGCGTATTATTTGGAAGAGAAGAAAAGTAAAGCATGTTCTCCGGGCAAATTGTTCTTCAGCAAAAGCTTTCAGGAAAGTTTGTTGCAGTGTTTTTTATTCAATATGGAACTATATTCTTCAAAGAAGTAATTTGTAGTATAATCAGGTATTACTACCTTGCTCAAAAAACTAAATATGGCTGACGAACAATTACTCTCATCCCCTATAAAAAAGAAAGGAAAAGGTTGCCGGAAGTTTTTTGCATGGTTTGTATTTATCTGTATTCTGGCATTAGCAGGATGGATTTACTGGCATTACTATAATGTGTTTGGAGAAGGCGTAAAGTCGGGCGAGTTGAATTATGTAGTGAAGAAGGGAAATGTTTTTAAAACGTATGAGGGCAAACTGATACAGAGCGGTTTTCGTTCAAAAGCAGCCGGATCAATCCAATCTTATGAATTTGAATTTTCAATAGAAAATGACAGTATTGCACATGTTATGATGAACAACAGTGGAAAATATTTTGATCTCCACTATAAAGAATACAGAGGCACTATACCCTGGAGAGGTTTCAGCGTGTATATTGTTGACAAGATCATTTCAATGAAGGACGTGGAAAGGTGATCACACAGGCCTTCGCTTAAAGTATCGGGCTTTATAGCGACCATACCCGTCATTCATATCCATGAACCACGGGGAAAGGAAATACACCTTAAAATTATCACAACACTGATCTCAAAGTATATCTAAATTTACCATCCTTATATTTACACAAATAAAATTGGAACGATGGAAAAACTGGCAATTATTGGTTGCGGCACTATGGGACATTCTATTGCTTTAAACGCAGGCTGGGCCGGCATGCAAGTAAGAATGTATGGCACTAACAAAGCAGATACAGAACAAGGGGAAGCGGGAATCATGTCGAAATTAAAAATGTTAGCGAAGCATGAATTATTGTGTGAGCAGGAGCTTGCTTCGATAAGAGAGCGGATCTTTATTACTACGTCAATGGACGATGTGTTGAAAGATTGTACTTATGTAATTGAAGCGGCGCCTGAAAATATTGATGTGAAAAAGAACCTTTTTCTTCATCTCGATAAGGTGTTGAATAAGGATGTGATACTGGCAAGCAATACGTCTGGCCTTAGCCCTACGGATATAGCTTCGGTTGCTACACATCCTGAGAGGATATTGGTAACTCACTTCTGGAACCCTGCGCATCTTGTTCCACTGGTGGAAGTAGTGCGGGGAGAAAAAACCAATGATGCGTCAGTAAAGCGAACATTGGAACTGCTGCATTTTATGAAAAAGAAACCTATTGAGGTGAAAAAAGAAGTACCTGGCTTTGTTGCCAACCGGCTTCAGTTCGCCCTCTTTCGTGAAGCTCAATATATTCTGGAGAATGGCATTGCATCAAAAGAAGACATAGATGCTGCGGTGGTATATAGTATTGGACGCAGGCTTTCAGTCACGGGGCCTCTTGTGTCTGCAGATATGGGCGGCCTGGATATCTTTGCTGCTATATCAGATTATTTGTTCCCGGATCTTAGTAATGCAGCAGGCTCTTTGCCTACTTTAAAAAGATTAGTTGAAAATAATAAATTGGGAAGCAAAACCGGCGAAGGATATTATATATGGGATAATTCTTTTTCTGAAAAAATGAACAGCAGCCGGGAAGCAGAATTGATCCGTCTTATGAAACAGGAAGCAGAGAATGATAAAAGAGGTTAATAAAACCTGGCATAAGATAGCCATGTAACGTTGATGCCTATACGAAATAATAAGCAGGAAGATCAGGGTGAAGAGGTGTTTTCGGCTGTCCCGGTTGGTGCCATCAAGGAGTGAAAAATATCTTTAAGCTCTTCCTTAATAATAAAATAATACAGCTATTTTTTACCCGTAAAATATTTTACATAGTTTTGGTAAATAATTGTGGGATATTATTAATTTGAAAATAAAAAGATAATCCTTGCAACCAACAGATGAAATAGAACTGCTTAACCGTCTTTCAAAAAGTGAAAAAAAAGCTTTCCGGATTATTTATGAGCGCTACTGGGAGCGCTTATATCACCTGTGTTTTTATTATATCGCCTCGCGGGAAGAAGCCGAGGACCTCGTGATGAATGTCTTTATGTCGCTGTGGAAGAATCGTTCAAAAATACAAATAGACCACCTGGAACATTACCTGGTAAAAGCCGCCAAGAATCAATCGCTTAAATTTATTCTTAAACAGCAAAAGCAACGAAAGCAATTTCATCAGCTAAAGGAAAGAAAAACACTTTTGCCAGACCTGAGCTATTCGCCCCAGCAGCTATTAGAGGCCAAAGAACTTTCTTCCCGTATTTATGACAACCTCCAGGAACTTTCACCCAGGACCCAGCAGATTTTTTTATTGAACCGTGAGAAAGGATTTACATACGAACAGATAGCCGGCTTTTTGGGTATATCCGTTAAGACCGTTGAATACCATATTTCAAAAGCAATACATACTTTAACCAGTATATCCTGATGTTGTTATTTTTTTTTAATGAAGATATATTTGTTTAGGGTATAGCTCTCTAAAAGGAACTCTAATAATATCTTATTTTAATCTTTCATGAAACTACCAAAAGAATTATTGTATAAGCTGAGCGAAGGCCGTTGTACCCCTGACGAAAAAAAGGCTATTGATGAATGGATGAATGATGGAGAATGGGATTTAAATGAAGAAAAAATTCTTCCTGGTATTAAAGATAATATTTGGCAAAAGCTTAATAACAATATAACTTTTCCATCGCAGGTAGCGCCAATTATAAGGCGATACCTGTTTCTTAAAGTTGCTTCCGTTTTTATATTGATATTCGCCGGTATTGCGCTTTTTTACTTTATCAAAAAAGATACATCCTCAACGCAGCAGGTATATGTAACCAATGCAAATGAGCAGAAAAGAATTTTATTAGCAGACAGTTCGGTTGTTTTTTTAAGCCCTAATTCTATCTTAAAGGTTACCCAACCTTTTCCAGATCATAAGCGGGACATTGAATTAAGCGGTGAAGCTTTTTTCGAAGTAGCAAAAGATGCGTCAAAACCCTTTACCGTTATTACCAACAATATACGCACTACCGCTTTGGGCACCTCATTTAAAGTAACCTCCTTCCCGGATAAGAACCACATTAGCATAGCGCTGTCTTATGGAAAAGTATTAGTGCAAAATCATCGTTCCAATGCTGTTACGGATAGCTTCTACCTGGCGCCCGGTGAAGCAATAGAATACGATAAGGTCAATAAAAAAATAGAAAAAACAAAAATCATTGAGCAGCAACTAAGCTATAAGAATAGTATTCTCTATTTTAAAGAAGCAGGGATAAAAGAAGTGGTAAACAAACTGCAGGAATTTTATCATATCAAAGTGGAATATGGATCTCTGAAGAATGCAGATTGGCGTGTATCCGGAGAATTTGAATACCAGCCTCTTGAAATAGTAATGGAAAATCTTTCATTCTCCTGCAACATTAGCTATAAAATAATTGGAAACACATTGATATTAAAAAAATAATAATGAATTTGCCAATACAACAGCTTCTACAAAAAATACAATTTTTGGATGACCAGAAATCTTTTAAACAATTGTACCAACTTCTGTTTTTCAAGCTATATCAATTCGCCTATTCATTCGTACAATCCAAAGAAAGCGCAGAAGAAGTAGTGAATGATGTTTTTCTGGGTGTATGGCAAAAAAGAAAAACGTTAGACACTATTAATAACATCAATGTTTATCTATACGTTGCTGTAAAAAATGCTTCCCTGAATTATCTCAGAAAAAATAATCTAAATATCCCTCTCTCGTTAAATGACCTGGTAACGCATCATTTACGCATTACTGCCACTCCTGAGTCTATCATGGTTACACGGGAATTGGAATCATCCATCCGGAAAGCAATAGAACAACTACCGCCCAAATGCAAAATAATTTTTAAGATGATAAAATATGATGGCCTTAGTTATAAGGAAGCGGCTGCTATCCTTGACATATCAGTAAAGACAGTGGACACCCAACTTTATATCGCTCTAAAAAAGCTCACTCATATTATTCAGCCGGTGCGAACTGAAGATAAATCCTCAAAGCCATTCTCGAAAAATAAAAATGGACAGAGGTAATTATGCTTTTCAAGTTCTTTCTGACCAGTTCTTTCTTTTGCCTCGCAAAAGTCTTTTTACCACGAAGAACGAAGAGCACGAACCTGCCTGGGGAAAAATGCTTTGTATTTTTATAATAAAACCGCGAGTTCTTCAAAACTAAAATTCACGGTTCTAATTTTTGTAGTTTGAATAAATTTTAAAACACCAAAAATAGAAGTACCATGTTTAAAAATAACAGTTACCTCAAGAGCCTGTTTGTATTGATGCTGATTTCATTTTCGGCCAGGTTGGGTTTTAGCCAACAGAAAGAACAAAAGAAATACAATGTTATTTTCATTTTGAGCGATGACCACAGGTATGATTTTATGGGCTTCATGAATAAAGTGCCCGGATTAAAAACTCCTAATATGGACCGCCTGGCAAAAGAAGGTGCTCATTTGCAAAATGCATTTGTAACTACTTCGCTTTGTTCACCCAGTAGAGCATCCATTCTTACAGGGCAATACGCACATACGCATACTGTAGTAGATAACCAGGCGCCCATGCCAAAGAATTTAATTTTCTTTCCTGAATATTTACAAAAGGTCGGATATCAAACCGCCTTCTTTGGTAAATGGCACATGGGAAATACAGATGGAATGCCTCAGCCCGGCTTTAATGAATGGATCAGCTTTAAAGGACAAGGAATTTATTGGAACCCTACATTTAATATCAATGGTAAAGTTGTAAAACAACAAGGCTATATTACCGACTTGCTCACCAATGCTGCATTGGGCTGGCTTGATACGATCAACCGGAAGAAACCATTTTTCGTATATCTCTCTCACAAAGCCGTACATGCTATGTTTCAACCGGAAAAAAAACATGACGGCGAATATGACACCATGCCTATTGTAAGCCCTCCCTCTATGTACCTGACCGCTAACGATTCGAGTAAATATTTTGGCGTACAGGAAGGCCCCCGGACATCTGTCAATTATGCTGATATTCCTAAGTGGGTAAGGAATCAGCGTTATAGTTGGCACGGTGTGGATCACATGTACGATGGCGACATGCAATTCGATACTTTTTATCGCAAGTATTGTGAGACGCTGCTCTCAGTAGATGAAAGTATTGGCAGGGTGATGCAATGGCTTAAGGAACATAACCTTGATAAAAATACATTAGTAATCTATATGGGCGATAATGGTTTTCAATTTGGCGAGCATGGCCTCATTGATAAGCGCGATATGTATGAAGCATCTTTACGTGTACCCTTGCTGGCTTGGTGCCCGTCACTTATAAAACCCGGAATCAAAGTGAAGCAAATGGTAGAAAATATTGACATAGCTCCCACCATCTTAGACCTTGCTGGTGTTGCAGAACCCAAACAGATGCAAGGCGCTTCCTTCCTACCTCTGCTGGAAGGAAAGCAAATAGCCTGGCGTGATAAAATATTCTATGAATACTACTGGGAATGGGCTTTCCCTATGACGCCCACCATATTTGGCATACGAACAGACCAGTATAAATACATCTATAACTGGGGCGTATGGGATATCAACGAATTATATGACATACAAAAAGATCCGGAGGAAATGAACAACCTGATCCGAAATCCGGAATATGGTAACATTGCTAAAGGACTAAAAAAGGAATTATGGGATTGGCTGGAAAAAACCAATGGTATGACCATACCTCTTAAGAAAACAGATAGTAAGCGGAATCATTATCCTTATAGGGAAACCTATTAATTGTTATTAATTTAAAGAAAGAACATGAAATCGGGAACAGGATTATTGCTACCTACAAATATTCTTCCGAAAGAATATTTCGTCAAACAAAATGTATGCTGCGGCTGTAATTGGTTTTAAACTTTGGCAGTCGTATGGCCAGCACGGCATGCCAAAATCCATAGCTTACATTTATGGCGCTTACAGCGCGCGCCTGTGATTATGCAGTAAAGGAATTAAAAAAGAGAAATATATAGATATACAAACCTATAAATTTTAAAAACCTTATAGTCTTGTTTAATTAACATCCAGCATGAAGAAATTATTATTAACCGGATTTTTTATGGTATCAACCTCCACCTTCTTTGGACAAACTAAAATCGAATACAACTTATGTGATCTTGATTTCAGGCCAATAGCGCTTCATAATGATCTTCCCCAAAATGCTATTTATACCAATCCTAAAGCATCCGCTGCTGCAAGGGCTTTGGATGTTGTCAACCGCTTAACCTTTGATGAAAAGCTAACCTTAACCGGTGGTTGGAACTCAATGCATTTTCCAGGTGTGCAGCGCCTTGGGTTATCTCCCGTATATTTTTCTGATGCTTCACAAGGGATTCATGTAAAAAACTTATGCGTTAAAGTAGGAAAGTCAACTTCTTTTCCCTGCGAGCTTGCATTGGCAGCAACCTGGGACCCTGAACTGGCTTATACTTATGCAAAGAGTATCGGAGATGAATGCCAGGCCTGGGGAATTAATGTATTGTTAGGGCCGGGATTAAATATGTACCGCAACTCTGAAGGTGGACGCAACTTTGAGTATATGGGTGAGGACCCGTTTCTCACTTCTGCACTGGCTGTTCAGTATGTAAAAGGTTTACAGGGCACCGGAACCATCGCTACCATAAAACATTTTTTGGGGAATGAACAGGAATTTGCGAGGCATATTGTTGATGTAAAAATCGGCGAACGCGCCTTACGTGAAATATATCTTCGCCCTTTTGAAGAATGTATTAAGAAGGGAAATGCTTTAGCAGTAATGACCGGCAATAATCAGGTGAACGGATTTCCCGGAGCAGCCGACAAACCCTTATCCGGCGATGTGCTTCGCAAAGAATATGGCTTTAAAGGAATCATTATGAGCGACTGGGCCAATAGTATATTCTGGAAAGATCAACTCAGCCTCGAGTTAGAATCGGGGCACAGTTTATTAATGGCAGATAATAAAATTTTTGCCGATTATATTCAAAATGAAATCAAACAACATCCTGAAAGAAAAAACACTATGGAAAAAGAATTAGGACAAATGGTTTTTTACAATTTGTTTTCATTCTTTAAAAGTGGAGTGTATGACCGTCCTTACCGGAATCCGGCATTGGCAGCCAAAATAAATGATCATGAAAAAACAGCGCTTAAAACCGCAGAAGAAGCAATTACCTTATTAAAGAATTCAAATAAAATTCTTCCTATTGATCCGGCCAGGGTTAAGAAAATAGTTGTTATGGGGACTGATGAGGCTTTACACGCCTATTCAGGAAAAGGCAGCGGAATGGTGGAAGGATACAACCAGATAGATTATCTCACCGGGTTAAAAAATATCTATGGAAATAAAATAATTCATGATTCAGCCATCAGCAATGAAGAGATCAGATCAGCGGATGTGGTTTTATATTTTATTAATAAAAAAGCCAGCGAAGGCTCTGATGTTGATTTTAACCTGCCTGATGTTTATGAGAATGTGAACAAATATGCAGCGCTTAATAAAAACCTGGTTGTCATTTTTTCCGGTGGAAACGGATTTCCAATGCCCTGGCTGAATAAAACAAAAGGATTAATTTTTGCTTATTTATTGGGGCAACAAAGTGGTACAGCGATGGCTAATGTGATTAGCGGCAAGGTGAATCCTTCCGGCAAATTGCCTTTCACTATTGAAAAAGAATTTAAAGATAATCCCGCTTATGATTACAACAGGATGAGCGATGGCAAGTATTATTGGGGAGGTGGTAAAAACAATTCCAAACAAATACGGGATAAATTCGGCGATGTGGCAATCCCCTACAACGAAGGTATTTACATAGGATACAGGTGGTATGATAAAAAGAAAATAACGCCTCAGTTCCCGTTTGGATATGGATTATCTTATACTACTTTTGATTATTCAAATATCAAGTCCTCATCTCCAACAATTAAAAAAGGCCAACCTATAACCATTACATTTACCATCGAAAACACAGGTAAAGTAGCCGGCGCTGAGATTGCACAACTATACCTGCACGAGATCAATAATACCATAGACAGGCCTGTTAAAGAATTAAAAGGATTTCAAAGAATATTTTTAAAAGCAGGAGAAAGTAAAATAGTCTCAATTTCTGTAGATGCGCATGATCTTGCTTATTGGAGCGAACAAGATCATCAATGGAAAACCAATCCCGGCAAATATCTTATCGAGGTAGGAAGTTCATCAAAAGATATACGGCAGCAGATTACGGTCGGGTATTAGGTTTTATGCGTTCATCTTTCAGCATAATGTATAATAACTTTTCGATAATATATTTCTCTTCCTTTTAAGGAATCTGGGAAAAAAATGTTTCCTGTTAGGAACGATCTATTTTGTGATACAAGTTAATCAGAACCCAACCCAATCATCAAAATAGGCGATGAATCTATGAAGTCAGAAAGAATATTACAGTTATTAGCAAAAAAAATGGGGCAGGCCGCTTCTGATAAAGAAATGGCTGAGCTGCAAAAGCTATTACAGCAAAACCCCGAATATTCTTTTCTTATCGAACTATTGCAATCTTTTGAAATAGAAAAAATGCACAAAGAGCCTGCTTTAAAAGAAGATGACCTGATGCAGGAAAGTTGGCTTATGCTGGAGCGCGAGTTAGATGAACTGCCAGCGCCTGGCAAGCCCCGGAAGATTAAAAAAAGCAGGTTGAGAAAACCATTGCCATCCTGGATGCAAATGGCTGCGATATGGACAGGCATCTTGCTGCTCGCAGGTTTTTATTTTTTTAAAAGCAATTCACATAAAGAAAATTCATTGGAAAAAGTTACCGGAATTGTAAACCAGGTATCAGTGCCTTTTGGAACACCTGAGAAAAAAATGCTTCCGGATGGCACTGAAGCATGGCTTAATGCAGGAAGCCGCATCAGGTATGCAGGTAATTTTATTCAGAAAAACAGGGATGTTTATCTTGATGGCGAAGCTTACTTTAATGTAAAGCACGATGCCGACCATCCTTTTATTGTGCACGTAGGCAACGTAACTATCCGCGCGTTGGGTACTAAGTTTAATGTGCACGCCTATCAAAATGAAAGCAAGATTGAGGCTACCCTGATCAGTGGGAAAATACTGGTAAAAATAGATGGAAAGCCCGACCAGGATATAATTCTTATACCCAATGAAAAGCTGACAGTGATCAATGAAGAATTTAAAGTGTCTGCTAAAAAAAATGAACCAAGAAAAGAAGTAGGGTTCCAGGTGCAGGAGGTGGCGCCGATGCCTTCTGTAACAGAACTTTCTGAAGTGGCCTGGCTACAGGATAAATTGGCTTTTCAAAATGAGTCATTTGAAGAACTGGCCAAACGAATGGAAAGAAGGTATAATGTCCATATCATTTTTAAAGATTCATTACTGGAAAAAGAAAGACTGAGTGGTGTTTTTAAGAATGAAAATATTCAAAAAGCGCTGAATTTATTGAAAATGACCACGCCGTTTCATTACCAGTTTGAGCAGGATTCAGTCTATCTGAAACGATAAATGATGAATGACAAATTGAAGCTGTTTGATTTTATTAGCCAAAAATAACTTTAAGTATGCAATACTTTTCTGACGGTTAGCCATTTTACCAAAAGAGGAAGAGCAGCCACTCTTCCTCCTACTAAAAACTCTGGAGACGGTATTGATAAAAGCATTTTTACCACTCCTATTTTTAATATCTCAAAACAAAAGTATGAAAATAATACTGTTGTCTTTACCAATTGAAAACGAATTTTTTCAAAAAACACTACGTTGTATGAAACTTGTATTAATGCTAATTATGTTTAGTTTTCAGGTTTCAGCAAAACTATACTCCCAGGAACGCTTCTCGCTCGAAATGAAGAACGTAACTGTAAACAAGGTGCTGGATAAGATCCAAAAAGAAAGTGATTACCGTTTTTTCTACAATGATGGCTATTTAAAAAACCTTGAGAAGGTAACCATCTCTGTAAAGAACGAAGTTCTTACTGCCATCCTTGATCAACTACTTAAAAACGACTTTGAGTATGTGATCATGGAAGACAAATTAGTCATTATATCTCCGAAAGGAACAGAGATAAAGCAACATACCATAAGCGGAACGGTCACTGATGAAAATGGAGCTCCTATTATAGGAGCATCAGTAGAAGTAAAGGGAACCAACAATGGCACTACCACCGACAAAGCAGGAAAATTTACAATAACAGTACCTGATGAAGCAACATTGGTTATTTCTTATATAGGGTATCAAAGCCAGGAAATAGCTGTGAGGGATAAAAGTGAGATTACGATCCGGCTTAAAATATCTGTTGCCGGCCTGAATGAAGTAGTAGTGGTTGGATACGGCACACAGAAAAAAACATCAGTAACAGCATCTGTATCCTCTGTTTCGGGTGATCAGATAGTACGGTCACCTGTTGCCAATGTTAGCAACACTCTTGGCGGAAGAGTGTCCGGCGTATTGTCGCGCCAAAGCAGCGGCGAGCCGGGGAAGGATGCAGATAAAATACAAATCCGTGGAATAGGAACTACCGGAAATGCTGATGCACTCGTAGTAGTAGATGGCATTCCGATGAATTATGACCAGTTAAATCCTAATGAAATAGAAACAGTAACCGTGTTAAAAGATGCTGCGGCAGTGGCTCCTTATGGGCTCGCGGGAGCCAATGGAGTAATATTGATCACTACCAAAAGAGGAAAGGCAGGAAAATTATCTTTAAACTACAATGGTTATTATGGCTTTCAGCAACCAACCCGTATTCCTCATTATCTTGATGCTTATGGATATGCCACACAGTTCAACATAGCCAATCAAAATGTAGGAAATTCGCCTACTTATACAGATGCTCAATTACAGAAGTATAAAGATGGCAGCGACCCCGATCATTTTCCTAACACAGACTGGGTAAATGAAGTAATTAATTCTCATAACCCGCTAACCAGCCACACGCTATCTTTTACCGGTGGTAATGATAAAGTACATTTCTACAGTGACTTAGGATACCTATACCAGGAAGGAGTCGTAGATGTCATCAACTTCAGGCGCTATAACGGCAGTGTGAATGTAGATGCTGAAGTAACTCATACCACCAAAGTATCGTTAGATGTAAGAGGAGGGCTTACTCAGCAAAGAAATCCTGCGGGGCGCAATGGAACAGCTATATTCACAGATATTACAGAAATAGCTCCTACCCTGCCTTTAAAGTTTAGCAACGGACTGCCTGCTCATACCATGCTGCCTTCTATCTATAACAGCGGATACAACAGAAATACCGGCAATCTTTTAAATGCAAAATTTCAGGTAGATCAAAAGTTGTCTTTTATACCAGGGCTGAGCCTTAAAGGAGTATTTGCTTACGAAAAAAATAATACTTTGGGTAAAGTATGGTCTTTGCCTTATGATTTTTACAGCCTTAATGCCCGGGATTCTTTTATTACTCAACATGGCGGGCCTCCTACTCCTACTCTATCCCAATCTTTTGCCGAAGAACAAAATATTACATTACAAGGTTACGCTACCTACAAGCAATCATTTGGCAAAAGCGATATTGGCGCATTAATAGTTTATGAAAGAAGAACCGGTGCAGATGATAATTTTTCAGCAGGCCGCATTAACTATGCAGTCAACCTCGATGAGCTTTCTTTGGGAAGCACTAATACTGCTGACTTTAGCAATAGTGGCTCTTCTTCCAAGAGCGCGCAAATTGGCTGGGTTTATCGTTTAAATTATGCCTACAACAGCAAATATCTTCTTGAGCTAACAGGCCGGTACGATGGGCACTATTATTTTGCTCCCGGCAAACGTTATGCATTTTTTCCTGCGGTATCAGCAGGATGGCGGCTTTCAGAAGAAAATTTTATAAAAGATAATTATCCCTGGATAGACAATTTAAAAATACGCGGGTCTTATGGAAAGTCCGGAAATCTTGCGGGAGATCCCTTTCAGTATCTGACTGCTTATGGACTTGCCTCAAGTTATATTTTAGGCGGTACTGCGCCCTATCAAACACAAGGTATTTTTGAGAATGCCCAACCCAATCCTAACATAACCTGGGAAACCGCAAAGAAGGCAGATATAGGTTTAGATGCTACTCTATTCAGAGGCCAGATTAATTTTAGCTTTGATTATTTTAAAGAAAGAAGATCAGATATGTTGCTCAAGCCTACCGAAGTTATCCCGGTAGAATATGGTATTGGTATTTCACAGGAAAATGCGGGCATCATGGAAAATGGTGGAATAGACTTAAGCCTGGGGACCAATCAACGTTTTACTAATGGCATCAAATTAAATGCTTCGTTTAATTTCTCTTATGCAAAAAATAAATTGATCCAGACTTTTGAAAATGCTTCCACTTATAACAATCCCAACCGGAGATTAACGGGAAGAGCATTGAATACCCAGTTTGGCTTAAAAGCAGTAGGCTTCTATCAACAGGATGATTTTAACTCAGATGGCACGTTGAAGAGTGGCGAGCCCGTGCCTACTTATGGCCCCATAGCGCCTGGAGACATTAAATATGCAGACCTTGCAGGAGCTCCGGATGCCAATGGAAAGCCTTCCGGCCCTGATGGTATTATCAATATCAATGATTACACGGTAATAGGCTATCCTTTATTTCCCCAAATTGTTTTTGGATTAAATACAAGCTTATCATGGAAGGGAATTGATCTGTATATGCTGTGGCAGGGAGCCGGTAATTCCACTTATTATGTGTTTGATGAACTGGCGTCTCCTTTCTACAACGGTGCAAAGATCGCAGACTACCAACTTGATTACTGGACTCCTGAAAATCCTGATGCAAAGTTCCCAAGACTTACACCAGCCGTTATAACTAATAATGCGCAGACGTCTTCTTTTTGGACAAGAAACGGAACTTACCTGAGACTAAAAACAATAGAATTGGGATATACGCTTCCGCCTGCAATTATGAATGCTATCAAATTACAATCCGTAAGGGTATTCGTATCGGGACAGAATGTGCTTACCTTCTCAGCAGAAAATTATATTGACCCGGAAATAGGTAACAACCGCGCCCGCTATTACTTCCAGCAAAAAACCTATACTGTTGGATTGAATGTTGGTTTCTAAACCCTTCATCATTTAAACCTGTTTATTATGAAACAATCATTAATTATACTTTCCGCTATTATATGGCTTGCTTCCTGTAGTGAAAAGCCATTGGAAATAACTCCCGCAGATAAATTGAGTGATGCAACGGTGTGGAATGCTCCTTCAACTGCTCAGCTATTTTTAAATGACATTTACAACCAGTTAAACCCTGGCCCTTATGGTACCAACTATATGCATCTTCCCAGTGAGATAAGCAATGACCCGCTGGATGTTTATACTGACAATAGCACGTACGGCCCCGCGCCAGGCAATGAATCTTTTCTACTCTTTGATAACAGCAGCTATGGCCCGTCAACCGACATGTTCAATCCGCAATGGAAAAATATGTACGCTGCCATCAGGAAATGTAATCTGGCCATAGAAAAAATTTCTGCCTCTGATTTTCCGGATGCCACTAAGAAAAGTATGATTGCGCAATCCCGTTTTTTAAGGGCCTATTTTTATAAACAACTCGTGGACATTTATGGTGGCGTACCACTCATTACCAAAGTGCTTGACAATACCACACAAGGCGATTCTATATTTTATGCAAGAAGTTCATATCAAGACTGTGTATCATTTATCCAAAATGAATGTGCGGCAGCCGCACAGGATCTGCCAAAGACTGTATCCGGTAAGGATATTGGCTATGCTACCTGGGGGGCGGCAATGGCTATGAAAGGCGAAGAAGAATTATATGCAGGCAAATGGCAGGACGCCGCTACTACCAACCTGCAAATTATACAATCCACACTTTATGGTCTCTTCCCTGATTATGCAGGATTATTTTATACAAATAATGAAAATAATAAGGAAGTAGTTTTTGATATACAATATGCCGCGAACATAAGACCAAAGAAGATCAATCAATATTGGGGAGTACCTATGGTGCCCAAAGGACAAGGTTGGGGAGGTAATGATCCCACTCAAAACCTGGTAGATCAATATGAATACCTCGATGGAAAAACAGCCGCAGAAGGTTCTTCACTTTTTGATCCTGATCAACCCTATGCAAATCTTGATAAAAGATTTTATGCTTCAATTATTTATGATGGCTCTTCCTGGAGAGGAAATATAATTTATACCCGGTTAGGAATACCTAACAATTCCAACCAGATCAATGTAGTGAACAAGCAGGGAAACGCGGGACGTACAGGATATTTTGTAAAGAAATACATGGACTCTACTTTACCTAATACTCCAAACAACCTGGATGGAACCAATTATATCGTTTGGCGTTATGCAGAGATATTATTGAACTATGCAGAAGCTCAGAATGAAGCAAGCGGCCCTGATCAAAGTGTTTATGATGCAATAAATGAAATCAGGGAACGCGGTGGTCTGCCTGGCTTACCGGATGGCTTAAACCAGGCTGATATGCGTGACGCAATAAGGCATGAACGCCGCATAGAGCTTGCATTTGAAGGAAAATATTTTTACGATATCATGCGATGGAAAACGGCAGAAAGTATTTTCAGCCAGCCAATTTATGGAATGGAAATAACTCAGGTAAATGGTAAATTAAATTATGAAAAAGTACAGGTTCGAAAGATAGTTTTTGACCCTTCTAAAAATTACCTGCAGCCTATTCCGCAAAGTGTGATAGATCAAAATCCGAAGATTATGCAGAACCCGGGTTATAAATAGAGTGATAATTGATGACTTATACATCCTTATATATATACACCGTTTGTAACCAACTTTTAGAGCGTGTCCTTCCCCTTCGGGGAAGGGTTGGGATGGGGCTTCTACCAACCGGCGAAAATTTAATTAATGATTAAAATCTAACACAATTAAAAACATGAAAGATAAAAATAAAATGAAATTCAGAATTATTTTTTGGGGAATAATGATAATGAGTTCAATGTTGCAGCAACATTTGTTTGCACAAAGCCGATCAGCAAAACCCAATATTATTGTTATTCTCGCAGATGATCTGGGATATGGAGACTTAGGCAGTTATGGACAACAAATGATCCAAACCCCACATATTGATTCGCTGGCTACAACAGGAATGAGATTTACCAATTATTATGCAGGCAGCAGCGTATGTGCTCCTTCGCGTGAAACCTTGCTAACAGGTATGCACACAGGCCATACTTTTATACGGGGAAATTTCCTGACCGATGAAGCCGAAGATCCTGCAATGCCCGACAATAAAGTAACCATTACAGAGCTTTTGAAAAAGGAAGGTTATCGTACAGGGCTTTATGGAAAATGGGGATTAGGTGGTGAAGGCCATGGGCCTGAGACCCAGGGTTTTGATAGTTCATTCTGTTATCTCGATCAGATCAAAGCACATAACTACTATCCTCCTTACCTCTATGATAATGGTAAAAGGGTATATATTGAGGCAAATCAAAATGATGCCCGCGGCCAATACAGTCATGATCTTTTTGCTGAAAAAACTTTAGAGTTCATTAAAAACACCAGCCAGGGTCAACCATTCTTTTTGTACCTGCCTTATACCATTCCTCATGGCGGTTATACGTTACCACCTGAAGCGCCTTATGCAGATAAAGACTGGCCTAATCAATTCAAAGTATATGCTACCATGATCTCTAAGCTGGATAAGGATGTAGGAAGAATCGTACAATTATTACGTGAGAAGAGAGTGATAGACAATACTATTATTTTCTTTATTAGTGACAATGGCGCCAATATGGGCTTTGCAAAATTCTTTAAAAGTAATGGTCCTTTCCGTGGATCAAAATTCGGACTGTATGAAGGCGGCATACGCGAGCCGCTGATTGCTTATTGGCCTGGCAAAATAAGGCCTGGACAGGTTTCTGATCACATTACCGCATCATGGGATTTTTTCCCCACCATTTGCCAGTTGACCAATAGCCGTACACCTTCTAATCTTGACGGCATTTCTTTTTTACCTGAATTGATGAATAAAAAGCAAGCCGAACATTCATTTCTTTACTGGGAGTATTATGATTATAATTATAACTGGTATAAACCCGGCAACAAATTACCGAGAAACTTTTTGCAGAGTGTAGCGATACGGTATGGAAAATGGAAAGCTATTAAAAATAATATTTTCAAAGATAAGGATGCAACCATTGAACTCTATGATTTAGAGAACGACCAGGGAGAAACAAAGGATGTAGCAAAACAACACCCTGATGTTATTCAAAAAGTAAAAGGAATGTTTGCAAAGAGCAGTATTCCAGATCCTCCTTATTTTCCCTATGCAGAAGAGGATAAAGCGAAGCTGCATCTTTTTAACATCCATACGCCTCAGCAGATGAAAGATTTTTTTCATTACACTACTGATCGTATTCCTTTTGCAAGTTCACATCGTGGCGCACCGACTTTGGGATATCCAGAAAATTGTATTGCAACATTTGAAAAAACTTTAGAGCACACGTGGTCTGTTATGGAGATAGATCCGCATTATACCAAAGACAGCGTCATTATTTTAATGCATGACCCTACGCTCGACAGAACTTCTACAGGACATGGAAAAATATTGGATCATACTTTTGCTGAGATACAGCAATTAAACCTTAAAGATGATCTGGGAAATGATACGAAATACAAGATCCCCACACTGGATGAAGCCATTGAATGGGCCAAAGGCAAAACGGTTTTAATTCTGGATCAAAAAGATGTACCTGCTGAAACCCGCACTAAAATTATTATGAAGCATCATGCCCAGGCAAGTACTATGGTGATGTGCTATAATTATGAAGATGCAAAAAAATGCTATGCGCTGGATAAGAATATTATGATGGAAGTATTTATTCCGGATCGTAAAAGCGCTGATGAGTTTGAAGCTACCGGCATACCCTGGAGCAATGTAGTGGCTTTCGTTACTCACACCCAGCCAAAGGATCCGGAGATCTTCAATTATCTTCATAAGAAAGGCATACTCTGTATCCGGGGTAGCTCACGCACTATTGACAGGCAATACACAGATAATAAAATAAGCAAGCTGGAACTGGAAAAAGGCTACAGGCAGATCATTGAAGCAGGCGCTGACATTGTGGAAGCTGATCTTGGATTACAGGCCGGAAAAACATTAGAGCAATTGAAGCCGAAGAATAGTTCCAAACAAAAGTATTTTATTAGTCCTAAGTAACACGATCAGGCAAGGGCCGTCAGATCGGGAACTTATAAACTCATTATACAATGACCACTTTATTTCAATCTATATTCACAGTAACTTTAACCCGAGGGGCGATTGAAAATAGGATGAGATACGGAATCAAGCCCTGTAAGGGCGATAGTTTGGTAAAAAAGATAGATAAAAATGATTTAAGCACCGTAGGTGCGATAGTTTTAATTTTTTGTGCCGCCCCGATGGGGCTCAAAAGAATTTTTGACATGCTTTTATTACCAAATTGTCGCCTCTATGAGGCTGCACGCCACAGGCCTCAATCGCACAACAGGTTAGCTTTAACCTTAAACTATGCACTGTTGGCGGTGTATCCCCCGCCCACCATAAGCAGAATCATTAAAATCGTATTAACCGTTTTTATTTTAAATTTTATTAGTCCTGTTCAATTGGAAGCACAAACTAAATGGAAAGACCAACTCTTAAATTATATCCATTCCAAACTGGAGAAACCTGATGGAGGCTATGGATGGGAAGATCAATACGATTCGCATCTTACTCCCACGTTTGCGGTAATCGGCATTTTACATGACATCAACTCACTTCCTTCTGATAAAAAATCATTGATTCAGTTTGTACGAACCCATCACCCGCAATATGGGCCCAATACCGCAGCAGCATTGGCTTTTAAGCTGGCTCATCCTGAAGTACTGTATTTAAAAAATGGATTTCTTACCGGAAAAGAAACAGGAGCCAGTGGCTCGGAAATGATGACTTTAACTTATCAGCAAATTCAATCCATACTTTGGCTGGGAGGCAATGCCTCAGAATTTAATGATCCTATCAGTAAATGGAAATCACAGGCCGGGAATCTTGCTAATTATGAAAAGCACGGCTATCCTGTGTTAGAACAGGAAATGACGACTCCAATATGCCGGCATTTGCTGAACATCAATTTATCAGATTCTTCATCAGTTTTAAACTATTTACAATCACGCCGGAGAGAGAATGGAAGTTTTAATAATGCTCCCACTAAAGATGGAGGGGATGGGAATATCCTCAATACATATTGGAGTATGTATGCTTTGGATATTTTAGGTAAAAATAATTTTCTTAAAAATGAAACAATTCAATGGATTCAATCATGCCAGTTAAAGAATGGAGGTTTCACCCATCAACCTCATCCTGCAATCGGCGCTAACGACGAAGTAGCTTATACATGGGCAGCCATTAAAGCTTTGCAATTAGTGGGCGCTAAACCTTCTGATAAAAAAAAATGCATCAGCTACCTGCTTTCATTACGCAATGAAGACGGCGGATTTGGTAATCGCCCGGGACTGCCTTCTACACCTGTTTCCACTTATTATGCTATTGACGCATTAAAAGCATTGAATGCTCTTACTTCTCTTGATGATAAAAAATTCATTAAGCTACTGGACAATAAAAAAAGCTCTGACTTCTCAGGCTTAAAAGTATTTACTGTACAGTTTGAGGCACAAGGTACCGGTAGTCCCGAAGAAGCTGTAATGCTGGCGGATAGCCTGCATATTAATTTATGGGGAGCTAAAAATGGTGATTCATCATGGATAACTGTCGCTCAAAAAATTGCAGACAAGAAAAAAGTTCCTGTAACTTTTTTCATAGCCGATGAACCTTACGGAAAGAATATAACTGTTGAAGGCATGGGAACTTTTGGCCATATACTGGATTTTATTGTTCCTGCCCATAAAGAGTTACCGCCAATTGGCAATGATCCATCATGGCAAGACTACCAGAAAAATTATTTGCAACCATTGATGAATAAAGGAGGTGCATTGATCTTGCAAATATCCAATAATGAACCTTTGACAAGGATCCTCCTGGATGAATCAGTGAAGAAGGGCGGCTATGCTGCCATCAGCACCATTCACTTTGATCAAAATTTTTTATTCTGGGTTCCTTTTTTGTATCAATACAGGTATCAGTTTCCTTTTGTTGCATTGCAGGATGCACATGGCACAGAAGCGTGGTGGTGGTCGGATGAACTGCTGCGTTATCGCACTCTGTTTTTGGCAAAAAAACCTACCTACGATGAAATGATGAAGGCTTTAAAAAACAATTGGGTGGTGGCTGTGAGGCACGATTCATTGTCTGATTTTAAAACAAGAATATTGGGCGGAGCCACAGGTGTACAGCAATACATTTTATCAAAGCAAAATAAATGGAAGTGGTGGAGTGATCCGGAAAAACTAATACGCCCCTGGGCAACAATCACTATTGTCCATCCTTCTGATTCATTTGAAGTAGCGCGCCCTGGCAAAGGAGTGAATATACGAATCAGATGTTGGTGGACCTCCAAGCGGCCTGTTTTAGAAAAGGCCGTGACCATATTAACTCAATTAAAAGTTGATGGGAAGACAGTACAACCGGAGTATGTTGAAAAGGAAGACAGAAGAGGAAGAGTTATGGATAACTATTATTTATATCCAATGCAAAACCCTTCCGTTGGAAAACACATTATCGAAGCTACCATAAGCAATACAGAAGACGATTCTGTAAGATTAATAAAGAAAGAATTTTTCTATGAGTAGAGAATGAGCCGTCCACCATAATAACTAATGGCATTAAAAACAATGAAATGGTTTAGGGTAGCTTCACAAAAAAGGAACTTATATACAGTACTTGAAAAGAATATTGAATGAGAGTCTCTGTTTCAATTACTCTTTGTAAATCTTCAAAATGCTGAAAATAACAATTACCTATTTTAATACAACCTAAGATATAATAAAGTTTTAACCTCCAACAAATGTTGGTTCCTTTTATCAGCAATTTTTAAATACCAAAAGTTTATACAAAAAAAAATCATACATTTTTCAATAACAGTAAGCCGGTATTCAATCTTATTGTTTACTTCCATGATTGTTTTTTCATCAGTCCTTACGGCTAAAGATAGTACCGGGCAAGGACTGGATACGAAAAATACCTTTCTTACTATACAGGTTGATAGTAAGCCGTTGCAGGAAGTATTTTCTGAAATTGAACACCAGTCTAAATGCAAATTCGTTTATGATGCCAACAGCCTTAATGTTACAGCGCCCATTACCATGCATGTAAAAAAGGAATCCCTGTATAATATCTTAATTCAACTGTCAGAAAAAATGAACCTGGATTTCAAACAGATCGGGAATTACTTTTCAGTACGGACTGTTGAGAAACCACATGAAGGATCATCTGTGGGTACATCGGCTGCAATAAAGAAAGTGTTTTTCCCTGATACCAAAGTAAGTTCTTATGGTTTAATTTCCAACCTGTATAACAACATCATAGTACGCGGAAAAGTTACTGATGATAAAGGAAGCCCTCTATTGGGAGTAACCGTTCAATTAAAAGGAAGCGGCCTCGGCACCATGACCGATGCGAATGGTGATTTTGAAATCACTCTTGCATCCGGCAATGCTACTCTTGTATTTTCTTATGTGGGATTTGAAATTAAAGAAGTAAAATTAAATGGACGTACCACTATTAATGTATCATTAACGGCAAGCGTTAGCGGATTGAATGAAGTAGTAGTAGTGGGATATGGCACTCAGAAAAAAAGTGTGGTAACCGGCGCCATATCCAGTGTGAAAGCCTCTGACCTCGAAAATCAGCAGATAGGAAATCTTAGCCAGGCCTTGCAGGGAAGAGCTTCTGGTTTAACTATTGCTTCCAGTTCAGGCGCTCCAGGAGCGGCAGCTACCGTCACCATCAGGGGAACTACATCTTTGAATGATGGAGCCAATGATCCTTTGTATGTGGTGGACGGAGTAGTGGTAGGAAGCGGAGGTATTGATTATTTAAATCCGAATGACATAGAATCTATTGAAGTATTAAAAGATGCCGCGTCTGCTGCTATATACGGAGCCCGTTCTTCTGCCGGTGTAATTTTGGTTACAACCAAAAAAGGTAAAGCAGGAGATGTGAGAGTCAATTATAACGGCTATTATGGAACTCAGGCCCCTGCTAAGAAATTAAAACTTTTAAATGCAACACAATACGCTACATTAATGAATGAACAGGCAGCCAATGATGGCAAGCCTGCCGTTTTTGCAAATCCAGAATCTTTTGGAAAAGGAACTGACTGGCAGGATCTGATCTTTAATAATGATGCACAAATACAAAATCATGAAGTGAGCATAAGTGGAGGAAGCGAAAAAGCTACTTTCTATACATCCTTTGGTTACTTTGGCCAGGATGGAATAGTAGCACCATCTATCTCTAATTATAAAAGATACAACGTCAGGCTTAACTCTTCTTATAAAATAGCTAAATGGCTCACCTTTGGACAAACAGCCGGCTATTCCCATATCAACAACAAAGGCAATGTAGCTGGAAATACAGATTTTGGCGGCCCGTTAAGTTCAGCCATAATGATGGATCCCATCACTAAAAAAATAATTACTGACCCGACAGAAGCCAATGCTGTCCCCTATTCTACTCAACCCGTAGAGCGTGATGGAAATGGAAACCCTTACGGAATTTCCAACTATGTGGTGCAGCAGGTAACTAATCCCCTCGCTTACATACAAACCGAGCAGGGAAATTATAACTGGTCGGACGACATTGTTGGAAATGTTTTTCTGGAAGCAGAACCTGTAAAGGGATTAAAGCTTCGATCTACTGTAGGAACTACGCTATCCTATTGGGGTAGTGAGAACTTTACTCCGCTTTATTATCTTAATTCAAACCAGTTTAGCACACAAACTTCTTTCGCAAGAAGCAGGCAAAAATCTGCTAACTGGAATATTGAGAATACAGTCTCTTTTAATCGTTTGATTAACCAGCATAACTTTACCATTTTATTGGGACAAGGCGCTTATTTAGATAACAATAGTAGCGGAATCAATGTCACGTACTTTAATCTCCCGGTTAATACATTTAAGGAGGCATCTATGAATTACAGTATATCAGCGGCTGATATATCTGCCGGAGGCTATGAAGGTATTCATCATACCGTTAGTTCGTTATTTGGCCGTTTAACTTATGACTATGGCGGTAAATATTTATTTACAGGAATCATTCGCCGGGACGGGTCATCCCGGTTTGGGTCAAATAATAAATTCGGATATTTTCCTTCAGCATCCGTGGGCTGGGTAGCATCGCGTGAAGATTTTTTCCCGGCTAAGGAAAATATCAACTTCTTAAAAATCCGTGGCTCTTATGGAATAACAGGAAGCGACGTATTGGGGAACTTTAGGTATCTATCTACAGTAGGCGGTGGCAGGAATTATACTTTTGGAGATAATTTATATGACATTGGTTATAGCCCTGATGCTCCGTCAAATCCTGATCTGAGGTGGGAACAAACCAGCCAGCTTAACTTTGGAATAGATATGGTTTTATTCACAAACTGGAATCTGACGTTCGATTGGTATAATAAGAAAACTTCCGGCATTTTGCAGACCATTCAATTCCCCGCTTATGTAGGTGCTACAGGCTCTTCTTATGGAAATGTAGCCGACATGGAAAATAAGGGACTTGAATTGGAGTTAGGATATCAAAAGACAATAGGCGCAGTAAAGATCAATGTGAAAGGGAATATTTCTCATCTTAGAAATGAAGTAACCTATCTCGGCGATGGGAAAGAATTTTTAGATGGCGGGGCTAAACTTCAAAGCAGTACCTATCCGCTTACCCGCACTGCAGTTGGATATGCTATAGGCTCTTTCTATGGATTTAAAACAGAAGGTGTCTTCCAGAACCAGGGAGAAATTGATGCTTATGTAGGCAAAGATGGTAAGCCTATTCAACCTACTGCTGTTCCCGGTGATTTTAAATGGGCTGACCTTGATGGCGATGGGCAGATCACAGAAGCTGACCGTACTTTTATCGGAGACCCTATTCCTGACTGGTCTTACGGATTTAGCTTTAATGTTTCATGGAAGAGTTTTGATCTGTTGGTATTCGGGCAAGGCATTTCGGGCAACCAGATTTTCCAGGGATTGCGCCGCATGGATATTCCAACTGCCAACTGGCAAACTGATTTCTTAAACCGCTGGCATGGTGAAGGAACTTCTAATACTTATCCACGGCTCACTATTACCGATAAAAATAAAAACATGGCCAATCCTTCAGATTTCCGTTTACAAAATGGAGATTATTTCAGGATCAAAACTTTGCAAATAGGTTATTCCTTACCTGCGAATATTATTAACAAAGCTGGACTTAAAACGGCTCGCATTTATCTAAGCAGTAATAATCTTCTCACAGCTACTAAATATACCGGCTTTGACCCTGAAATAGGCGGAAGCAGTTATGGCATAGACCGTGCTATATATCCTCAATCGAGGTCATACCTGGTAGGTCTTAATTTAGGTTTTTAAATCATTAAAAAAATGAAAATGAAACATATTAAATACATAGTCATTCTTCTGGTGGGGTCACAGATGATCGCGGCATGTTCAAAAAGTTTTTTGGATGTAGATCTTAAAGCTACACAGGTAGAAGACAACTATTATAAAAATCCTGATCAGGCCTTTGCCGGCCTGGTAGCAGCCTATGATCCTCTGGGATGGGAAGGCGGCATCAGTTCTGGTTATTCCAACTTTCCTTGTTTAGAGGCAGCAAGCGATGATTGTTTTGGCGGTGGTGGCAGCGCTTCAGATGTGCCTTATCTTAATACAATGGATAGCTATAATATAGATGCCGCCAATGGGCCTCAGCTTGATTTTTGGCAAAAGAATTTTACAGGAATATCGCGTGTAAATACCGTCCTTTCTGTGTTTGAAAAAGATATTCCCGGTTTAGATGATGCTGTTAAAAAAAGATATATTGCTGAAGCGAAATTTCTCAGGGCTCACTACTACTTTGACCTTGTAAGATTATTTGCCAATGTTCCTCTGTTTACTGAACCCCTTCCCAAGGAAGAAATATACAATGTTACCCAGGCCTCACCTGAAGAAGTGTATGCACAAATTGAAAAAGATTTGAAGGATGTAATTGCCGAGCCCAATCTTCCTGATAAAGTTCCTGCGGCAACTGAAGGCGGCCGTGTTACCAAGGGTGCTGCGCAGGCGCTGCTTGGTAAAGTGTATCTGTATGAGAAAAAATGGAATGATGCCGCTGCACAATTTGCGGATGTAAATGGCGCTCCCGGTGGCACCAGTAAATACGGTTATCATTTGCTTAACAACTTTAGCGACATCTTCAGAGTTGATAATAAATTCAACAGTGAATCCATCATTGAGATCACTCATACTTCTATTGCAGCATCGGGCTGGGGCAATGTTTCCAATATGGAAGGAATGATAGCCTCTCAAATGGTTGGGCCAAGAAGCTACAATGGCCCCATTTATTATTCAGGATGGGGAGGCTGTCCCATTACTCCTTCATTATTTAATGCGATACACAATGATCCGCGCTATGCAACCACCGTAGCCGACATAGATAGCTTGGTTAATCTGCACCTTGCCTCTTACAAGCCAGGGTATCAGAACACAGGTCATTTCGCTAAAAAATTTGCTCCACAACAATCTTTTAAAAATACCAATGCCGGCCCCGCGCCTCCTAACTATCCACAGAATTACATTGAAATGAGATTGGCTGATACATACCTGATGGAAGCAGAAGCCTTAGTACAAGGCGGAGGCGATCTGATAAGAGCCGCAGCATTATTAAATGCAGTCCGTGCAAGAGTAGGCCTTGATCCGGAGGAAGCTACTTTAGAAAATATTTATAATGAACGCCGCCTGGAACTGGCTACTGAAGGCCATCGCTGGTATGACCTGATACGCACCGGAAGGGCAGCAGCCATCTTGGGGCCTTTAGGATTTACAACAGGAAAGAATGAATTATTGCCGATTCCATTGCCTGAATTTACCAATACCAGAATGGTTCAGAACCCGGGGTATTGAGTGAGCGGTCGGCACCGAAGGTCAGACTGCGGTGGTTCACCTTTCGAAAACTTTTGAGCTTTCCAAGCCTTCCCGCGGTCTGACGCCAGGCGTGCCGGCCGCTAAACGATAGAATCATGTTGAAGATCATAATTATTTTTTGTGCATTATTTTTAGGATCATGTGTAAGGGCGCAAATACAGTCCGGGCAAAGCTCTTCAGGAAACAAAGCCTTTAAGCAACAGTTAATTCTCACAGACCAATCGGTAAACAGGATTGCCATTGCAGACGTGAGCACAGGAAAAATTATCTGGGACTGGCGTGCAAGTGAATCCAATATTCGTCCGCAGGATGTAAAATGGTTTAACGCTCCGAGCGATGCAAAGGCCGTATATGATAATAAGTATATTTTGTTGAACGCTTCTCTCGGAGGCGTAGCCTTAATAAGGATCGCTGATAAAAAAACAATGTTTTACGCTTATGCCGGAGGCAATACGCATTCTGCAGAATTATTACCGGATGGCAACATCGTTACTGCATCCAGCACAGGAAGCTATCTGATGATCTTTCATGTTGATACCTCTCATTTCCCTGACCATGTTTACAGCAAAAAAATTTACCTGCCTTTTGCGCATAACGTGGTTTGGGATAAAAAGCGAGAGCTTTTATGGTCAGCAGCAAAGAATAAACTCTACTCATTCCGTTATAATTTCAACTGTGAGCATCCTGACCTGATAATGGTGGATTCAACAGTATTGCCTGATACTGATGCACACGATCTTTTCCCGGTATATGGAAAAGATTCGCTTTGGTTAACTACCATACATGGTGTATTTAAAATAGATCCTTCCACAAAAAAGATAACGGTTGTAAAAGGCAATTACACAGACAATATTAAAAACGTTTCTTCCGGCCCCGAAGGGTTTCCTATTATAGGAATGCTTCCTAAAGTAAAATGGTGGACAGATGAAGTATTGGATGATAAGGGCAATAGTATTTTCAAAGAAGAAGGTTTAAAAATGTATAAAGTAAGATGGTTGCTGCCAAACCTGTTTAGTTATCCGCAACACGATGAAATAAAATTTTGTAAATAAAAAAATTCTATGAATGACGGGAAATTTATTAGGGTGTATTTCTAATTGTCGCCTGTTGGTGTCCCCACCAACAGGGGCAGGTAAATTCAAATGGTTATCAAAGTCATTATTCATACGGCAGATAAGCAAAGTTCTTATTATTCTTTTTTTAATTGGCCAGGCATCTGGTACAGCATATTCTCAATCTAAAATAATACCATCCAAACTGCAACGTCCTAAATTGGTGGTGGGCATTGTGGTTGACCAGATGCGTTGGGATTACCTGTATCGGTATTACGACCGTTATGGACAGGATGGATTTAAGCGATTATTAAGTGAGGGCTTTAGTTGCGAAAATACTTTGATCAATTATTTGCCTTCGGCAACTGCCGTAGGGCACTCTACCATCTTCACCGGTTCAGTGCCTTCTATTCATGGTATCGCGGGCAATGAATGGATTGATCAATTGACCGGGCGTAAATGGTATTGTACAGAAGATACGATTGAGCAAACAGTAGGAAGTACTTCCAAAGCCGGAAAAATGTCGCCGCGAAATTTACTGGTTTCAACCATTACCGATGAGTTACGTTTGGCCACCAACTTTCAGTCACAGGTGGTGGGCGTATCATTAAAAGACCGCGCAGCCATTCTTCCGGCAGGACATACAGCTACAGCGGCTTTCTGGATGAATGATGCCACAGGCCGCTTTATCACCAGTACCTACTATATGAAGCAATTGCCTGCCTGGGTTAATCAATTTAATGACAAAGACCCCGGAAAAGAATTATTAAAAAACGGATGGAACACGCTTTATCCTATCAATACTTATACCCAGAGCACAGCGGATAATGCAGAATGGGAAGGATCATTGGGAGGTAAGCCGACACCAGTATTTCCTTATGACATTGCAAACAGGTACCAGAAAAAACCGGGCATTATTCGTCAAACACCCTTTGGAAATACACTTACTTTAAATTTTGCTGAAGCAGCAGTAAATGGCTATCAGCTTGGACAAAAAAATACAACAGATTTTCTCACCATCAACTGTGCTTCTACCGATTATGTTGGCCACCTATTTGGCCCTAACTCTATTGAAGAAGAAGATGTTTTTTTACGCCTTGATAAAGACCTGGCCACTTTCTTTCATTTCTTAGATCAAAAAATAGGAAAAGGAAATTACTTACTATTTCTCACTGCAGACCACGGAGGCGCTCATTCATTAGGCTTTATGCGGGAGCATAAGATACCGGGAGAATTATGGGAAACAGAACAGATGGTCACTCAGCTAAATGACCTGCTGAACAAAAAATTTGGAGTGGCTGACTTAACTTTATCCAACATTACTGCTGTTGATTACCAGGTTAACTTTGATATGAAGAAAGTAAACGACAATCATTTAGACATAGAGGCAATAAAAAAAGTTTCTGTTGATTTCTTACAAAAACAAGATGGCGTAATGTATGCAGTGGATGTGGCGCATATCGGAGAAACACCTGTTCCGCAAAGAATTAAAGAGATGATCATTAATGGGTACAACAACAAACGAAGCGGAGCCATACAAATAATTACAGAACCGGGATGGCTGCCACCATACAGTAAGAAAGGTACTACGCATGGGACCTGGAATCCTTATGATACACACATCCCGCTTATTTTTATGGGGTGGAAAATTAAATCAGGGTATTCAAACAGAACTATCCACATGACAGACATCGCGCCTACTATTGCTGCCTTATTACACATCCAAATGCCCAGCGGTTGTATCGGAACACCTATTCAGGAAATCACAAAAAGTAAATGATAATAAATGAACGGCACAAAAAAACTAATCTTCGACAAGCTCAGATTGACATTTGACAGTCTCAGATTAACATTCGACAAGCTCAGATTGGCAAGAAAAAAAACAGCATTATTTTTACTTAAATAATTTATTATGCAAAAAGAAAAAACAAATTCGGCTATTACAAGAAGGCAGTTCATGGGAAGGGCTGCAACGCTCTCTGCATTTTTCATAGTTCCCCGGTATGTATTGGGCGGAAAAGGATATACTGCGCCAAGTGACATGATCACATTAGGATTTATTGGAAATGGAAGACAGGGACTTGGCCTGCAACGATCTTTCCTTAATACCGGAGAAGTCCAGATACTGGCTGCCTGTGATGTATATGCTGCCAAGACAACAAATTTTACAGATAAAGTAAATGCTTTTTATGCAGAAAAATCAGGAAAGGCTGATTACAAAAGCTGCACCCCCTACTCTGACTTTAGAGAAATTCTTGCACGCAAGGATATTGATGCCGTAGTTATTGCTACTCCCGATTTCTGGCATGCAGTGCTCGGCGTAAAGGCCGCTGAAGCCGGTAAAGACATCTATTGTGAAAAACCTTTAACTCTTACTATTAAGGAAGGACGGGCATTGGTCAATGCCGTACACAAGCATAAGCGCACTTTCCAGACCGGTAGCATGCAACGCTCCTGGCCCGAGTTTCGGCAGACTGCAGAATTGATCCGCAACGGATATATCGGTGATATACAAACGATAAAAGTAAGCGTGGGCGGCCCTCCGGTTCCCTATAATTTACCCGAAGAAAAACTTCCCGAAGGATTGGACTGGGATTTTTGGTTAGGCCCTAATTCTTATCAGCATTATAATAACCAGATAGCGCCTGCTATTGATGCGGATTTTTGGGCCAAGTGGCGCGACTATAAAGAATTTGGTGGAGGCGGTATGACTGACTGGGGCGCGCACATGTTTGATATAGTGCAATGGTCTTTGGATATGGATAAAAGCGGCCCTATTGATATTATACCGCCCGATGGAAAAGATTATCCTTTCCTTACCTATCGCTATAAAAACGGTATAACAATGACACATGAAAATTTTGGAAAAAATAATGCCATCAGGTTTATCGGTAGCAAAGGGCAGATTGATGTCCAAAGGCGTAAATTAGAAACTACTCCGGGTTCCTTAAAAGACAAAGTGATTGGGCCAAATGAAAAGCATGTTTACTTCAGTAATGATCATTACAAAGATTTTCTCAATGCCATACGTAAACGAAGTGATACAGTATGCGGAGCAGAAACAGGCCATCGCTCTGCTACGGTTTGTAATCTCGGCAATATCGCCTATGAATTAAAACGTCCGTTGAAATGGAACCCTGAAACTGAAAAGTTCATTAATGATAAAGAGGCTAATGCTTTATGTGGAAGGAAGCTGCGTGATAAATGGAAGATAGAGATGTAAAAATCAACTATTTAAACTCAATCAAATGATAATAAAGCAAAAGTTGGTCGTAATATTTTTATTGGTTTGTGTTTGCCGGCCATTTTACTTATCAGCACAAGATCGCAATTCTACATGTCCTAATGTGATATTTATTTATACAGACGATGAAGGGAGAGGCATGTTGGGTTATGAAAGGCAAAAAATTATAAAAACTCCCAACATTGATTTTCTTGCGCAGAATGGATTAAGTTTTCAACATGTTTATGGTTGTATGTATTGTGCGCCGGCCAGGGCCAGCCTTCTTACGGGATACGCTGATATAAGGAAAGGAAAGTTCATCACCAACCGCGCCGGCATCTATATGAATTATCTTGAAGGAAGGCTTACTTTAGAGCAGGTAGATGAACGGATCAATAAAGTAGAAGCGAATGAAAATACAGGAATGGTTTTGCCACAGGTATTTAAAAGAGCGGGATATGTGACCGGTGAAATAGGAAAGCTGGAATATGGTTTTGCCACCTCGCGCAAACAGATGAAAGATCACGAGTGGGATTATTATTACGGATACCTTGATCACCGGATGTGTCACGGGTTTTATCCGAAAGTAATGTTTGAAAATGGCGTCCCCGTTGAAATACCAGGCAACCTGCGGGTAGATGCTTTAGTAGATAGCACGGCTTTTAAGTACGGCCCGGTGTTTCCGCAATTTGCCCAAAATTTATTTATGGAAAAGGCGAAAGATTTTATTATCACCAATCGCAATAAGCCTTTCTTTCTGTATTTTCCTACCAATCTGCCGCACGGGCCTGTATCTGTTCCTGCTATTGACCCTGCATTTATTCATAACGACAGCCTTACCTGGAAACAAAAAATGTATGCCTCTATGGTAAAGATGATAGATGATAATGTAGGAACATTAATGAAGCTGATAGATTCTTTGGGATTAGCAAAAAACACGCTTATTATATTTGGAGCCGATAACGGCCATCGCCTTTATTATGAAGGAAAGAAAGAAGAGTTCGATAACATTACTACCGCATTTCGCAGCGCTGATGGTGGCGATATTTTCAATGGCAACAGTGGCTTGGCAGGATTGAAAACCACCAACTGGGAAGGAGGCGTCAGAGTACCTTTGGTATATTACTGGCCGGGTGGCCCTGTAAAAAAAGGAACCGTGTCTAATCAACTCATTTCAAATTACGACTTACTGAATACTATGGCCGACCTGCTTCATGTAAAGCTTCCTGATCAGAAGGATGGCATATCGTACCTGCCAGCATTGAAGGGAGAAAAAATGAAGGGGCATGATTATGTAATTTTTTCTTCTATGATTGGGCCGGCGCTGGTAACAAAAGATGGATGGAAACTTCGGGCTTATTTATCCAAAGGAAAAAGTATTTTTCAATTGTATTATTTACCTGATGACTATGGTGAAGAAAAAGACCTGAGCAGTACCTATCCTGCAAGAGTTAATTCACTAAAACAAATTATGTTGAAAGAATGTAATGGCAATTTGGATAACGGCGTATATCATTTTGCACAGGAGCCGGCAACTGACCTGGACGATATAAAAAAAGGAAATGAAGAATAAAGTAACTATAAAAGCGAAAAAGGATTAGGTACTGATGTGAGCCGCCGGTATTTCAACCATTATGTTTTTTATTAAAAAAAATCAAATTAATAATCATGAATCGAAGACTTTATTGTATTCTCTTCTCTTTTACAGGATTAATGTTATTGCATCTCCCTGTATTGGCGCAAAAAAGTAACGGTAATGCACACCCGAATATCATTATTATCTATGCAGATGACCTTGGCTATGCAGATGTAAGTTGCTATGGCGGCAAAAGCATAAGCACCCCTAATATTGACCAACTGGCTTCGCGAGGTTTACTTTTTACCAACGCGCACGCCACCGCTTCTACCTGTACGCCTTCCCGTTTTTCTATTCTCACCGGTAAATATGCCTGGCGAAAAGAAGGTACCGGTATTGCCCGCGGTAATGCGCATTTGCTGATAGATACCAATCGTGTTACTGTTGCGTCCATGCTACAGCAGGCAGGATACTATACCGGAGCTGTTGGTAAGTGGCATTTGGGATTAGGCCCGTTGGAAGGCCCTGACTGGAATGGAATAATTGCGCCCGGCCCTAATGAAATAGGCTTTAATCATTATTTCCTGATGCCTGCCACACCGGATCGTGTCCCTTGTGTATATGTGGAAGATCATCATGTGGTAAATCTTGATCCCACTGATCCCATCACAGTGGATTATGACCATCCCGTGGGCAACTGGCCTACAGGAAAAGACCATCCTGAATTATTAAAAATGAAATCTTCTCATGGCCATGATAATACCATCATTAATGGTATTGGGCGAATCGGATGGATGACCGGTGGCAAGGCTGCATTATGGACAGACAGTACCATTGCAGAAGTGATGTTGGGAAAGGCAATATCATTCATTGAGGATCACAAAGATCATCCGTTCTTTCTTTACTTTGCTTCGCATGATATTCATGTTCCCCGTGTGCCAGGCCGCCAGTTTGTCGGCAAAAGCGGAATGGGGGCACGCGGAGATGAGATATTAGAATTGGATTGGGAAGTGGGGGAAATTGTAAAAACATTAAAGAACCTGCAGTTACTTGATAATACTATAATCGTATTCTCCAGCGATAATGGCCCTGTACTGGATGATGGTTATGTGGACGGAGCAGTAGAAGGCGCATTACATCCCAAACCTATAACATTGAAAGGTAAAACACTTGCCAACAGGCCAGCACACTTACCGGCAGGGCCATACAGAGGAGGCAAGTACAGCATCTTTGATGGAGGCACTAAGGTTCCATTTATTGTAAGCTGGCCGGGTACCATCAAGCCAGGTAAATCCAACGCATTAATAAGCCAAGCTGATTTACTGTCTTCTTTTGCAAGCCTTACCGGCGTTCAACTGAAAGCTGATGATGGCCCGGATAGTTTTGACATGATAAATGTCTTATTAGGAAAAACAGAAAAAGGCAGAAAGAATCTTGTAGAACAAGGCAATCCGCTTGCATTGGTAGAAGGCAATTGGAAGTACATTGAACCTCACAAAGGACCTAAAGTAAACAAGAATGTAAATATCGAATTAGGTAATGATCTTAATCCACAGTTATATGATCTTAATAAAGACCCGGGCGAAAAAAATAATGTTGCCAGCCAATATCCTGATAAAGTAAAACAGATGGCCAATGAATTGGAGAAGATAAAAGCAGATGGGCGAAGCCGGGAGTAGCGATCGGCAGGTCAGACCGCGCAATACAGAACCGCAGTCTGACGCAAGTGTACTAAGGCTGAGGATTGAGAGCTGAGAATTGAAAAAAATTGCCCATTCACCACTTACCATTCACCAAATCACCATACGATGAAAAAATTATATTTAATATTTCTGTTCTCAGTTGCATCGGTTTTCAGCCTGTACGCGCAATTATCACAGAGAACTGTAACAGATTTTGATGCAGGATGGTTTTTTAATTTGGGAGATATTACCAATGGAGAAAGTGTAAATTTGAATGATACCAAATGGAGAAAACTTAATCTTCCCCATGACTGGAGTGTGGAAGGTACATTCAGCAAAGACAACCCTGCAACTGTTGATGGCGGCGCATTGCCGGGCGGCATAGGCTGGTATCGAAAAACATTTACACTTCCCAAAGACGTACAAAATAAAATGATCTACATTGATTTTGATGGCGTGTATGAAAAAAGCGACGTATGGATCAACGAGCATCATCTCGGCTTCCGGCCTAATGGCTACATTTCATTCCGGTATGATCTTACTCCTTATCTGAATTTCAATGGAAAGAAAAATGTGATTGCAGTGAAAGTGGACAATTCTTTGCAACCCAACTCCCGTTACTATTCCGGCTCAGGAATATACAGGAATGTATGGTTGGTTACTACCAATAAAATTGCCGTAGATCACTGGGGCACTTTTGTAACCACACCGGTAATAAATAACAAAAAGGCGGTGGTAGAAGTAGAAACCAGGGTCAGGAACAACACTGGTCAATCGGCACAAGCCTTTATCCATACTAAAATTTATAATGCCGAAGGAAAACTTGTTATAAGCAAAAAATCAAAAGCCCTGTCTCTTACTGATTCTGTAACGGCTTCTATTGAAAACATCAATTTATCGCAACCTCATCTCTGGTCTGTTGAAGATCCTTATTTGTATAAAGTAGTTACGGAAGTAAGCGTCAATAATAAGATCACCGATGGCTATGAAACTAACTTGGGCATACGCTATTTTAATTTTGATGCGGCCAAAGGTTTTTCTCTTAATGGCAAACCCATGAAAATAAAAGGCGTGTGCGATCATCATGATCTGGGGGCGCTTGGGTCTGCCATCAATACCAGGGCGCTTGAGCGGCAATTGCAGATATTAAAAGCTATGGGATGTAATGGTATCCGCACTTCTCACAATCCGCCTGCTCCTGAACTACTGATGCTTTGCGATAAAATGGGTTTCATAGTGATGGACGAAGCGTTTGATATGTGGGAGCAGCCAAAGCGGGAGTATGATTACCACCTGTATTTTAAAGAGTGGCATACCCGCGATCTTGAAGACCAGATCCTTCGCGACCGCAATCATCCGTCCGTAATTATATGGAGCATTGGAAATGAAATCCCTGAACAAACTAATGCCAATGGTTATCGTATTGCCAAAGACCTTGCTGCAACGGTAAGATCACTAGATACTACCCGCCCCATCACTTCTGCCAATAATCATCCCGGCAAGGGAAACCGGATCATTGAGTCCGGGGCCAATGATATTATCGGGTATAATTATCACCTTAAAGACGTGATCAATTTTCCTGAAGAATTTCCCGGAAAGAAATTCATTGGCACAGAAACTACTTCCGCTATTGAAACAAGAGGTTCTTATGATATGCCCTCAGACAGCATCCGTCGCTGGGGTGGCAAAGGCAAAAAGAATCAGCCTACAAATACCGATTATACCGTATCTGCTTATGATAATGTATCAGTGCCCTGGGGACATACTCATGAGGAAGTGTGGAAAGTTTTTAAAAAATATGATTTTCTTTCCGGCATGTTCATCTGGACAGGCTTTGATTATCTCGGCGAGCCTACACCCTATTCATGGCCGGCACGTAGCTCTTACTTTGGTATTGTTGACCTGGCAGGATTTCCTAAAGATATCTATTACATGTATCAAAGCGAATGGACCAACAAAACAGTGTTGCATATTTTGCCACACTGGAATCCCGAAAAAAACGGGACAGGTTGGAAGACCGGCGAAATGGTTGATGTGTGGGCATTTTATAACAATGCCGATGAAGTGGAATTATTTTTAAATGGCAAATCTCTTGGTATAAAAAAGAAAGAAGGAGACGACCTGCATGTGATGTGGCGCGTAAAATACAAGCCGGGAACACTTAAAGCCATTTCAAGAAAGAATGGGAAAGTAGTATTGACACGGGAAATAAAAACAGCCGGTGCGCCTGCAAAGATCAGCCTTGAAGCAGATCGTTCTTCCATCAAAGCGGATCGAAAAGATCTTTCATTTGTAACCGTTAAGGTTTTGGACAAAGATGGCAACATAGTTCCTTATGCAGATAACCTGATAGACTTTAAATTGAATGGCCCTGCCTTCATTGCCGGTGTGGACAATGGAAACCCCATCAGTCACGAGCCTTTTAAAGCCATCTATCGAAAAGCATTTCATGGGCTGGCTTTGGCTATTCTGCAAACTAAAGATAAGGCCGGAACAATTACTTTAACAGCAACATCAAAAGGGTTAAAGCCTGCGACTGTTGTTATAAAAAGTACCGCCATTCAACAACATTGATCTGAAACAAATTACCCTATGCCGGTGATACAAATAGAAACGCCTTTTAATATTGATCTTGAATTTGAAATAGCAGAAGCGCATAAAAGGCTGTTGGCTTATTTAATTGATTTTTCCATACTGCTCTTGTTTTTCACGAGCATGAAATATTTTTATTACGGCAGTTTTGGCTTTACCGATGCAGACGTGCTAAAGAGCCGGATGGGTTTGGATATTCTTACTATTTCAATTCCTATGCTGCTCTACTCGCTGGTGAGTGAAGTGAAGATGAACGGGCAAACAATAGGAAAAAAAGCGCTGAATATAAGAGTGATCAGCCTCAATGGCGGAGAGCCTTCTTTAAGCCAGTATATATTGCGATGGATCTTTAAAGTATTTGAATGGCCTTTCTTTTTCGGCTATACCTTCTTTAGCCTTAACAGCATGATGGCTTATATTATTATTACCGGCTTTTGGGGTGTGGTAGTGCTGATCTTCATCGCTGTTAATAAAAGAAACCAGCGCCTCGGCGACATAGCAGCCAATACCGTGGTGGTGAATACACAATCGCCATTCTCAGTGGCCGATACAGTATTTATGGATATCAATGAAAACAATTATGTAGTCACGTTCCCGGCAGTACTTAGGTTTTCTGACCGCGACATCAACACTATTAAGAACGTGGTAAACCTTTATCATAAAGAAAATAATTATCAAACCTGCGAAAGCCTCGCATGGAAAGTGCAGGAAATATTACAGATCAAAACTGACATGGGGCCGGTATCTTTTTTAGAAACACTGCTTGCTGATTATAATTACCTGGCGGCGAAATAAGATCAGATAAATGTCCTCAGTTGCACTTGTCCCGTTATTCGGGAAGTCCAGGACAATAGTCAATTTTTTATTTTGAACATTCTAAGAATAGCGGGAGTGCCTGTAAAGTAAGTTGCTTTTAAACAGTATTTTTAATCTTTAAAATTATCTGTATGTCTGAATGTAAATGGAAACCCGATTTTGATAAATGGTACAATGTAAATAAAGATGCTTATAAGTTTACTTAACCGTAAGCAATGCCAACGGCTACTAAAATTAAAGCCTTTTCAGGCTTTCGGTTCAATATTAGAGGCGTTTTCCTTGTCTTATGTTATTAGCTTTTAAATATCTTCGTCTTATTAAATTATCCTGAGGTATTATGTCGGACGGTTCAATTCAGTTTAAGTTCATTAGTATAATCTTCTCTTTGTTTTTCTTTTTTTCGTCTAAAGCTCAGCATTTCGTTTCTTATTCGAAACAACTATCCATTACCACAGAAAATGATTACTATTTACTCCAGGGAAAAGACGCTTATTATACTAATGGCATCATTATAAATTATAGTAAAACCCATCACTCAAGGAAAGGAAAATTCATAAAACAAACCGATCAGTATGAGATCGGGCAAAAGATTTTTACTGCTTTTTCCAGGAAAATATACCATGTTTCAGAAATTGACAGACCGATAGCTGGTTATCTGTATGCAAAGTTTTTAAGATCCGGTTTTATGACACGTAACCGCCTTTTTCAATGGGGTGTTTCGCTCGGAACAATCGGCAAAGCAGCTTTGGGAAAACAAATGCAGAATGGTTTTCATAAATTGATTGGTGTGGATCCCGGTATATGGGGTTGGATATGGGATTATCAATTGAAGACTGAGCCTGGTATTAATCTTCATGTCCTTTACGCTAAAGGATTGATAGATGATAAGAAAACTTTTTTTCAAATAACACCGGTTACTAACGTTACTTTAGGAACCAGCTTTACTAATATTAGCCAGGGCATGTTTTTTCAGCTTGGCAAATTAAAACCATCGGGTGAAAGTGCGTATTGGAATGCATCTGTGGAAGAAAACGGTGTAAGCGACATCAAAAAAACAGAACTATTTCTTTATTATTTGCCTGAGCTAAAATATCAATTATATAACGCAACTATCCAGGGAGGTTTATTTAGAAAAGATAAAGGGCCAGTTACTTCTACAGTAAAACCTTTGGTCTTTACTCAACAATTAGGCGCTTTGTGTTCTTATGACAGATATACGCTAAGGCTCGGTATCGTTTTTAAAAGTAAAGAGGCCAGTAGCCAGCACTTTAATCATGTGTATGCCAGTATCCAGGGAAGCTATCGTTTTCGTTGATGAATTGTTTTTTCTGTACTTTATCAGGTACCCCCCTTGCCTATCCATTCATCGCCAGGCCTAACATCCCAATAATAAATACCAATGCATAAAAAGATAAAAAAATGATAGCAAGGATGCCAAAAAACCTTAGCAGGGATTTTAAATTTTGCAAAGAGATTTCAAAATTTTCCTGGCTTATAGAGCCAAGCGCTATCTTCATCTTTACAGCAAACCTGTATAAATACAGGCAAGGGAAAAAAAACAACAGGGACAATAACAGGTAACCAATGGTAATCCCTACCGACATGGCAGACGTAATGGAAGAGGCTACCTGATTATAAGGCGGCAGGCTCGTAATTAAGGTAGGTATAAAAAAAGCCATGAGCGCCATTAAACCACAAAAGATAAATCCTATGATTGAAAGAAACTTACCCCATCTTGCCACTTCGTTGAGAAAGGTTTGTGATGCAGGAGACACCTGCAGGTCATTATTAAGAAGATCTAAATTTTCCATGACAGTAGTTTTAAATTAAACCTAAAGGTTCTGTTTTTTACATAAAGTACAAAAATATCTTCCTTATCGGTATCTGTATATTTTGCACAACATTGCCTTCTGCAAGCATAGTCTTGGTACCTGAAAAAAATTATTCCTTTTCTTTCGGATGCAGATTGTATCCTGCCAGGTAGAAAAAATAAATATTCCAGGATCCCCATTGCCTTCCAAAATATATTTTAAAAGGGCCGTGCATCTTTTTTCGTCCACCATCTTTAAAGATCATGTCGTACCGGATCTCGCCTTCGCTAAAGCCCATGCCCGACGGCACTTCTTCTGTTTCCTCCTTCATTTCAAATTCAATATTATTTATTTCAAACGAAGTGTTTTCAAACGCTACCGCTACTTCGTACATAGCATAAAAACGGTTAATCAATTGTTCTTTTGAAATCACGTTTCCATCCGGCTGTATAATTTCATCATTCAAATAGCCTGAATCAATATTTAAATTTCTTTCAAAAAAATCATTTAAAAATTTCTCAGTAATTCCCGTAATTTCCTTTTTATGATCGGGGTGAAACTCTTCATAAATAAAATTAGTGGTCATTCCTTTTACCGGTATAAAATCGGTTTCATGCTCAAATAATTCCCGGGTAATAAAATGATATTTAAAACGGTCTGTTTGCGGAGCCAGAAAATCTACATTGATATTATGGCCCTTCAATAATTTTTTTAGCCGGGCAAATTCAGTTTTAAATTTTTTAGGATCAAGATTCTTTTCATCTTCAAAAGAAGGCCGGCCAAGCAAGTCAGTAATTTTTTGGGGAGCCGCATTAGCATACGCTTTTTCAAACTCCATTATATTTTTCAGCCATTGATTTTCTATCTCCGGCGGAAGCCCGCTATCACTATTGCTTCCGAAGATACCGCCTGATTCGGCCATCATTTTCATTTTTAAGAACTTATTTTCCAGTCGCAGATTTTCTTCAGGATCATCGCTGAATTTTTCCTCTTCCGGTAATTCGGGTTCCTGTTCCATAATTTTTCAGAATTTTATTAATTCAAATTAAACCAAAAAATTGAAGAAGCGTTATAATTTTGATTGGTTTACGATAATAAGTTAATCATAATTATGGGACTATCTATTCATTATTCAGGCTACATCCGGAACAAAGAATTAATACACCAACTTATAGATGAGGTAAAGGATATTTCAGAAACGCTTGGATGGGCGCCACAAATCATTAATGATGAAGAAATAAAGGGAATAAGCTTTGCACCCAAAGGAAGCGAACCTGTTTTTCTCACTTTTAATCACGATGGGCGATTGCTTTCGCCGGCCAACATTCTGGTAAAAGATATCTATGACGATGTTCGTTTCGATAAATATCTGATATTTACTACGAGTACCAAAACGCAGTATGCTGGCCAGGAAGCACATATAGCCATTATCAAATTATTAAAACATATTTCCGCCAAATACCTGAGTAGATTTGAGCTTAACGATGAAGGAAAATATTGGGAAACCGGTGATGAAAAAATTTTATTAAACCAGTTTAAAAATTACAATGCAGCCATTGATAGCTTTTGTAAAATAATAGAAGAGTTACCCGCCGTACCTGGAGAAACTGCTGCATCCCTCTGTGATAGATTAGAGAATATTTTGAAAGAAAAATTTGGTGAAGATCACTAACGGAAATTGAATCCTTCGCCAGTGACCAGGTGGACTATTATCCAAAATCCCGTTTACACAATAAAGAACTCCACTTACTAATTGCAATGAAATCAATAGATATTTCAATTCTATTTTTATAAGGTGAAAAACATATCCTCATTTTTCATCTTAAATCATCCTCAATGTCAAAATCAATTACTGCATCAAAAATTACAAAAGTTACACAGATTAAGAAAAATCCCTTCCTTGAGCGTATCCTGGCTGAGAGTGAAGGGATCAGGTTCTTGCATCCGATCACCCAAAAATATAATGCTCTCGGAGGAGCTTCCGGATGGCTGGGTGCTGCCCTCACGGGCATTAATACCTGCCCGGATGGCGTAGGCCAATACCAGCATTATGCTAATGGCTCTATATATTGGCATCCTCAGACAGCCGCTCACGAAGTTCATGGCCTTATCAGGGCAAGATGGTCTTCAATGGGTTGGGAGAAAAGTTTCCTGGGTTATCCTCTTACTGATGAAAGTAAATGCCCTGACGGAACCGGAAGATACAATCATTTTCAGGGAGGGAGCATCTATTGGAGCCCTGCCACAGGCGCCTGGGAAGTACATGGAGCTATCAGGGATAAATATGCTGCATTGGGCTGGGAGAAAAGTTTCCTGGGCTATCCGCTCACCAATGAATCAACCTGCCCGGATGGTATAGGCAGGTACAATCATTTCCAGGGAGGCAGTATTTACTGGAGTCCTGCTACAGGCGCTCACGAAGTACATGGAGCTATACGCGATTATTGGGCATCTATCGGATGGGAAAAGAGTTTTTTAAAATATCCCATCTCTGACGAACTGGTTGTTTACGGCGGTGCAGGCCGTATATCTCACTTTCAAAAAGGAAGCATCTATTGGTCGCCTACTGCCGGTGTGAGGGTATTAAAAGAAAAATACAGAGTACATGTCAAATGCCTGGTAACCCCGGTCAGCTTTACATTGAACGAACAATTTGCAGCCATGCAGGAAGTATATGCAGTAGCAGGTATAAGGGTAGATTGGGTTACCACTGAAAATCTCAATCTCCCTTCTCTGGAAGATGTGGATGTGGGCGGCTGCACCATGGGAAGCACTACTACGGAGCAGGTTTCGCTTTTTGGAAATCGAAATTTTGTGGGCGCTAATGAAGTGGTTGTCTATTTTGTAAGAAGTACTATACCGGGCTATAACGGTTGTGCGGCTTACCCTTCAGGCAGGCCTGGAGCAGTGGTAGTAAGAAGCGCATCCAAGTGGACACTCGGCCATGAGTTAGGGCATGTATTATCTCTAAATCATGTTAATGACAACAACCGGCTGATGACAGGAAACGGCACATTTAATATCACCAATCCTCCACCGGATTTAGTTTCTTCTGAAATAAATTCCATGATAGGCAGCAACCTTAGCACTGCTATTTAAACATAATTAAAAAGTAAAAAAATGCAATCAAATAACGATAACTTAAACCAGGAATTGATCAATTTTCTAAGGCAGGATGAATTAGATTATCCTGCCGGGGCCACAAGATTTGGCGCCTCCGCCCTTCCGCTTTTGCAGGAACTGATGAAAAGCAACGATGAAAACCTGGCAACGAAAGCTGCTTATCTTGCGGGTTTCATTAAGGACGATTCAGTAGAACACATTCTCACAGAAGCTGCTGCCAATAAATTCCCTACCGTAAGGATAGCAGCAGCTTTTGGCGCCAAAAAATTAAAACCGGCATCTGCTTCTGCAGTACTAAAAAAAATAATGGATGATAATGATACAGGTGTACTGAAAATGGGCATGAGGGCAGTGCAGGATTTAAAAATCGCCGACCAGTTTAAGGTGCGCCTTAAAAAAATATCAACTGCACACCAGGATGATATCATCAGGCAGTCTGCAGGTAAGTTAATAAAAAACAAGTAACCTCTTTGGTCTGATAAACGATATTGGCCATGATAATTTAGCTGGAAATTAGCAGGAATATCGTTTCGGATTCACCTATGGGTAAAAATAGCGCCTGCTTTCGCAGGCGCTATTTGTTTTAGGCATAGCTTTCAATTAGCCTTGCATCGCCATAAGAATTTTATTAAAAAAGAAAAAAAGAAAAAATGTCGCCAGGTAAAGAGAGAAAAAAATCGAAAGCCAATACAGGCTTTACTTTGAGTAGTGACCCCGGAACGACTCGAACGTTCGACCCACAGCTTAGAAGGCTGTTGCTCTATCCACTGAGCTACGGGGCCTTTTAAAAAAGAAAAATCAAACTGATTCCATCTCTATTTTAAAAAAGTCCGGCAAATATACTCCAAAACAAAAAAAAGAAAAGTGGATTCTTTAAAACACTTTATTTCTTAAAAAGAAAGAACACTGCGAGGATCAATAAACCGAAACCCACTAAGTGGTTCCAGCGCAGCGGCTGATCTTTAAAGAAGAATAGCATAAATATAGAGAAGATAGTGAGTGTGATCACTTCCTGTATGGTTTTTAATTGCCATAAAGAAAACGGCCCTCCGTTTTCACTAAAGCCAATCCTGTTGGCCGGCACCTGAAAAAGGTATTCAAAAAAGGCGACGCCCCAGCTAAGAAGGATCACCACAAAAACACTGACACCCACAAGCTTATTCATTTCTTTCAGCTTCAGGTGGCCATACCAGGCAAGCGTCATAAATGTATTGGAACAAATCAATAAGAGTATAGTGAAAATGGCTTTTTTCATCCGGGATTTTTTATGAAAATTTAGCTGATCATTTTTCCATCTTTCATGTGCAGAAGCCTGTCGCTCAATTGCGCCAGCTCTTCGTTATGGGTTACTATTAAAAAGGTTTGCTGAAAGCGGTTGCGAAGATCTATAAATAAATTGTGTAATTCCTTTGCGTTAGCAGAGTCAAGGTTGCCGGTAGGCTCATCAGCCATCACAATTGACGGGTTATTAATTAAGGCTCTTGCTACTGCCACTCTTTGCTGCTCGCCACCAGAGAGTTCTCCCGGCTTATGTTCCCCGCGGTCTTTAAGATTCAGTAATTCCAATAATTCAGTTGCCCTTTTTTCAACATCTTTATTTTTTCTTCCCGCTATCCAGCCAGGGATACAGATATTTTCCAAAGCAGAAAATTCGGGTAGTAAATGATGAAACTGAAAGACAAACCCGATATGATGATTTCTGAATGAAGCCAGTTTCTTCCCTTTAAGCTGGTTTACATTTACCTCATCAATAAATATTTCACCCTTATCCGCATTATCTAAAGTACCCAATATGTGCAACAGCGTGCTTTTGCCAGCCCCGGAAGACCCGGCAATACAAACTATTTCTCCTTTAGAGATGGCTATATCCACACCCTTTAATACGGCCAAAGAGCCATATTTCTTATAAAGACCAGTAGCTTTTAACATAATTAAATGTAAGTGTAAAATTGAAATTGAAAAATAAAAAAAATAACGCAGGCAATACAATACAATTACATTAATGATAAAATAACAGAAGGCAAAAACAATATTTGGTTTTCTAAATATAACTTTTACATTTGCGGAAATTAGAAAAACCCTTTTTTAATTTATAACAAAAAAATAAAAGGAAAAATTATATGTTTTGGACATTAGAACTTGCCTCACACCTTGAAGAAGCGCCATGGCCGGCAACAAAAGACGAATTGATTGATTATGCTATTCGTAGTGGAGCGCCAATAGAAGTGGTTGAAAATTTACAAGAGTTGGAAGACGAGAGCGGAGAAATTTATGAAAGCCTTGAAGATATATGGCCTGACTATCCAAGCCAGGAAGATTTTTTCTTTAATGAAGATGAATATTAACCGCGATCATTGAAGACAGGCAGATAAAAATATTAAAAACCGGCTACAATTTAGCCGGTTTTTTTATTGATAACAATGTCATTAGAATCTTAATTTCGTTTATCGTTGACCGTTAGACGCTTAATTTTTCGAGCGCCATTTTCATATTACTACCGCGCCCCGGCACAGGCTTAAAAACATTTTCCTCAACCATTATTCTTGTTGTGAAATCACTTATGATAGAATCCTGAAAATTATTGTCAGTCAGCGATAGCTTCTTTAATCTCCTGCTTTATAAAATTAATTCTTCCGTCATTTTCCAAAATAACACAAGAAGCAAAATCTTCCAGTATCGCCATTTTGTGGGTATCAAAAGCCTTGATCAATAAAGTTTGCCCCTGGCATAAATCTACTACCCGGTCTGTAAAAGTGATCCTTCCTTTTCCTTTTTTACAAACTAAAAATGCATCCGAAGTGGCTTCGTGTAATGGCATTTGTTCACCAACGTTTAGGGTGACATTTAATACTTTGTACTTGTCACAACTATAAATTTCTTTCATTTCCATGATCGGTAATTTTTTAATTCAAAGTTATGGACTTAGCGCTTAATAAAAGTATTTAAATACTTTTATTGTTATAAAAGAGCTTACGCAATAGGTAATTTTTTTAGTAAGTATTCAGGAGCTTTGATGAGATAATGAGGCAGCGCTTATTTCCTTTGCGGCAATCCATCCACTTGTCCATGCATGTTGAAAATTGAAGCCGCCGGTGATTCCGTCCACATCTATTATTTCTCCTGCAAAATAAAGGTGGGGAACTATCTTACTTTCCATCGTATGGGCATTGATCTCACTAAGCTTAATACCGCCAGCCGTAACAAACTCCTCTTTAAAAGTAGTTTTTCCTTTTACGTGAAACTGTTGGGCGCACAATTGTTTGGCTAATTGATTTTGCTGCCTGGAAGGAAGATCGGCCCATCGTATTTCAGAATGAATTCCACATTGTTCTAAATGATATTCCCATAGCCTTTGCGGAAGATTGAAAGGATTTTTATTGATTACTTTTTTTGCCGCCTGTTCATTTCTTATCCATCTCAATTTTTCCAAAACAGAATTTTCATGATAGCCGTTCAACCAGTTTATTGAAATCAAGAAATCATAATTTAATTTTGAAAGCTCTATAGCGGCAAAAGCAGATAATTTCAAAACAGCCGGGCCACTGAAACCCCAGTGGGTAATTAATAAAGGCCCCGTTTGAGAAAACTTAGTACCGTTAATTTTCACCTGCGCATTTTCCACCGAAATCCCCATTAATCCTGAAACAGGATTTTTAGGAACATTGAACGTAAATAAAGATGGGACGGGGCTTTCAAAGCTATGCCCTAATTTGGTAAGCCAGTTGTACTGTTCAGGTTTATGAAAACCGCCACAGGCAATGCAAACAAAATCAGCCTCTAAAACAGATCCATCTTTTGAAAATAACCGGAATACATTTTTATTATTTTCTGCCGGAGTTTCAATCTTCACGATCTCACGATTCATTAAAATTTCCACATGATTTTTGTTCGCTTCATACAACAAGCAATTAATGATCGTTTCAGAAGAATTACTTTCCGGAAACATTCTTCCATCTGCTTCAGTTTTTAATTTCACTTTTCTTTGCTCAAACCAGTTAATGGTATCCGTTGTAAAAAAATGGTGAAATGCCTGTCTTAAAAATTTTTCTCCGCGCGGATATTTCTTTATCATCTCCGCGATGCTAAGGCACGCATGAGTTACATTGCAACGTCCGCCGCCACTCACTCTTACTTTACTCAGTACTTTACCGGATTTTTCAATAAGCGTTACTTTGAGCTCTGAATCCCGGGCAACGTTTACTGCACAAAAAAAGCCTGCTGCTCCGCCACCAATAACTATTAGTTTTTTCTTCACGATTGCAAGATATTGGAAAAGTAGAATTTATAAGCGCCAGCTAATGCCTGACAGCTAATTAAAACAATTTGAAAAAAATTTTGGATAATCCGGTAGCTTATGTATGGGAAGAAAAGATCAGCCCTTAGCAGGTATAACTGCCATTAATAATCTGACCACAAATTTAAGTTGGCTTTTTCTGCAATTTCAATAGCATCGAAAGAAGAAAGTATATCGGCTTTATTTTTTCTTACACAAACCGTATGTTCATAATGGGCTGCAGGTTGGCCATCTGCAGTGCGGATCGTCCAGCCATCTTTATCATTGTAAACTTCTTTACCGCCCATATTGATCATGGGTTCTATAGCGATCACAAGGCCATCTTTTAATTTATTTCCTTTGCCTCTTTTGCCATAGTTAGGTACCTGGGGGTCTTCGTGCAGGGCCTTGCCAAGTCCGTGTCCTACCAATTCGCGAACTACTCCGTAACCATGGCTCTCAGTATAATTCTGAACAGCAAAAGATATATCGCCTACCCTGTTTCCAACAACGGCTTTTTCAATTCCTTTGTATAAAGACTCTTTGGTAATTTTTAATAATTGCTTCACCTCATCGCTAATCTCTCCTATAGCGAATGTATAGGCGGTATCTCCGTGGTATCCATTTTTAAGAGCGCCGCAATCCACAGAAATAATATCACCGTCTTTTAGTTCATCTTTGGTAGGGAAACCATGCACCACAGCATCATTTACAGAAATACAGCAAGCGAAAGGGAAGCCATGATAATTTAAAAAATTAGGCACAGCGCCATGATCTCTGATGTATTCATCAGCTTTGTCATTAAGCTCTAAAGTGGAAACTCCGGGCTTAATTAAGGAAGTGACATAAGCAATAGCATCGTTGACAAGGATACAACTTTGTCTTATTAATTCTACCTCTGCATTCGATTTGTAAATGATCATCTGTTCTATATTTTAAAAACCCCGGCAGAAGTAGCCAGGGTTTAAAAATTATTTTTATAAAGAAAAATTTAAACTCCACCTGTTATGCCCGGCGCTGCTGTAGATTGTCTTCCCTGAATACGGCCACTGCTCATTAAACCATCATACTGGCGCATGAGTAATTGTGTTTCAATTTGCTGCAAAGTATCTAAAACAACCGCTACCATAATCAGTAATGACGTACCTCCATAAAATGTTGCAAATCCCTGTGTAACGCCTAATAATTGCATAATGCCCGGTAAAATACCTACTATCGCCAATAATATAGACCCTGGTAAAGTAATTCTGTCCATAATGGTGCCGATGTAATCCGTAGTTGGCTGGCCGGGCTTTACACCAGGAATAAAACCGTTATTCCTTTTCAGGTCATCCGACATTTGTTTCGGATTAAAAATAAGCGAAGTATAAACGAAGGTGAATCCAATCGTCATGATTCCATACACCAACATATATACGCCGTTAGTAGGATCAGTGAAGTAGGAAGCCCAGTTTTTTCCCGTAGTTTGAAAGCCTGCAAAGATGGTAGGCAGAAACATGATGGCCTGTGCAAAGATGATAGGCATTACACCGGCAGCATTCACCTTTAAAGGAAGAAATTGCCTGGCTCCGCCAAACTGCCTGTTACCTACAATTTGTTTTGCATAGTTTACAGGCACTTTTCGTACTCCCTGAACAAGCACGATCAAACCTAAAATAACAGCGATAAAAGCAGCTATTTCGATAGTGAATAATAACAACCCACGGCCACCAGAAGTTTGCTTGGCGCTAAATTCCTGCATGAATGATTGAGGAAGGCGAGCCAAAATACCAATCATAATGATCAATGAGGTACCGTTCCCTAATCCTTTATCGGTGATCTTTTCACCAAGCCACATTACAAACATGGTACCTGCTGTAAGAAGGAACACTGTTGATACCCAGAAGAAAGGTTTGTATGCTTCAAGCAATGCACCCTGGCTTGAAGATTCAAGGAAGCCAATATATGCCGCCGCCTGGAAAGCAGTAACGATCACAGTAAGATAGCGTGTCCACTGATTAATTTTTTTCTGGCCGCTCTCTCCTTCTTTTTGAATTTTAGAAATCTGGGGAACCAATACAGTTACCAACTGCATAAAAATAGATGCGGAGATATAAGGCATAATTCCCAATGCAAAAATAGATGCCTTAGCAAAAGCGCCACCTACAAAAGCATCCAAAAGCCCAAGCATTCCACCTTGTGCACTATTTTGTAAACTTGATAATTGGTTGGGATCAATACCCGGAAGAACAATAAACGAGCCTACCCTGTAAACAAGAATGAGCGATAAAGTAACTATAATTTTACTTCTGAGTTCCTCGATCGTCCAGATGTTTTTTAATGTGGTGATGAATTTCTTCACAGAATGATAAAGATTTAATTATGAGCAATCACTATTGGATTGCAAATATCAATTAATTATTTTACTATTTCTACAGAACCTCCGGCAGCCTCAATCGCTCCTTTGGCTTTTTGACTAATTGCATTCACCTTAAAAGCTATATTGGCTTTCAATACACCATTTCCCAATATCTTTACTCTATCGTTTTGGCTGATAAGATTGTTGATGTATAAGTTCTCAAGATTAAATTCCTTGATCTCATGTTTTTCTATTAGCTGATCAATCTGGCCAAGATTAAAAACCTTATATTCTACACGGTTGGCATTTTTAAATCCTCTCTTTGGAATTCTTCTTTGAATAGGCATCTGGCCACCTTCATGTGCCATTTTAATTTTATAACCGGCACGGCTTTGTCCGCCTTTATTACCCTTAGTTGAAGTTCCTCCTTTGCCTGAAGCTTCTCCACGGCCTAATCTTTTTACTTTGTGCGTTGCGCCTTTTGCAGGTCTTAAACTTTGTAATTGCATTGTACTTTTTTTTGAACTTAACGCCCCAGGTACCCGGAGCTCGCTTTTAATTTATATTAAAAGAAAAACAGGCTTATGCCAGTTCTTCTACTTTTAATAAATGATTTACTTTTTCTATCATACCCAGAATTTGCGGAGTAGCTTCTACTTCTTTTGAAGTATTTAACTTTTTGAGGCCTAATGCCTGTAAGGTAAGCTTCTGCCGTTGCGACCGGTCAATACCGCTTTTTACTTGTGTGATCTTAATCTTTTTCATGTTATTTATTTTTTAGTAGCAAGATGTTAGTATCAAGTATCAGGAAAACCTGCCAACTCTTTTCTTGCTACCTGCTACTTATTACTTGTGACTTTATCCGTTTATTTTTTAGTAGCAAGATGTTTAGAATCAAGTATCAGGAAAATTCTCCAACCTGTCAACTCTTTCTACTTGCTACTTGCTTCCTGCTACCTTCTTTATCCATTAAACACTTTCTTTAAAGAAAGATTTCTTGTTTTTGCAACAGATGATGCTTCTCTTAACATTGACAAAGCTTTTACAGTAGCTTTAACCACATTATGCGGATTGGCAGAACCAAGAGACTTTGCCAACACATCAGTTATTCCCGCGCTTTCCAATACAGCTCTCATGCTTCCTCCGGCTATTACCCCGGTACCTGCTGATGCCGGTTTAATAAGAACTTTAGCTGCCCCATCTTTGCACCATTGTTCGTGTGGAATAGTGCCATGCAAAAGAGGAATTTTGATCAGATTCTTTTTTGCATCATCTATCCCTTTCAAAATAGCTTCCTGAACTTCTTTTGCTTTGCCCAATCCGTGTCCCACTACCCCATTTTCATTTCCTACTACTACTATTGCAGAAAAGCTAAATGCCCGTCCACCTTTGGTTGTTTTTACAACACGGTTTATAGATACTACTTTTTCTTTCAGTTCGAGATCAGCGCCCTTTATTCTTTGTGTATTCAATTTCGACATTATTCTTGTTTATAATTTTTATAACCTGGAATTCAGATATAGATTAAAATACCAATCCACCTTCTCTGGCTCCTTCTGCAATTGCTTTGATGCGGCCATGATACAAATAACCACTCCGGTCAAATACCACATTTTTAATTCCCAGTTCCTGCGATTTTCTTGCGATGGCTTCTCCTACCAGCTTACTGGCTTCTACTTTATTTATTTTTTGCGCAGCAATATCTTTTTCACGTGACGATGCAGACGCAATGGTGGCACCGTTAGCGTCATCAATCAGTTGAACATAAATATCCTTATTACTTCTAAATACGCTTAAACGGGGCTTTACAGATGAGCCGCTTATTTTTTTACGAATGCGGTACCTTATTTTTTGGCGTGCACTAACTTTTGAATTCATTTTATTTTGTTTTAACCCCAAACCCCTAAAGGGGATAATGGGATTCTTATTAATTCATTTATTCTTCCTCCCCTTCAGGGGCAGGGGTAATTATTTACCTGCTGATTTACCTGCTTTTCTGCGCAGTACCTCACCTTCAAATTTTACCCCTTTTCCTTTATAAGGTTCAGGCTTGCGTAAGCTTCTGATCTTTGCTGCTACCTGTCCCAATAATTGCTTATCTACACTTGATAATATTACTTTTGGATTTTTACCTTTTTCCTGGGCTGTAGAAACGGTAAGCTCTTTAGGAATTTCAACAATAATATTATGAGAGTATCCAAGTGAAAGATCGAGCAAATTGCCCTGGTTGGATGCCTTATATCCCACCCCTACTAACTCCAGCGTTTTTGTATATCCTTCAGAAACGCCCTGAACCATATTGTGAACCAATGCACGATACAAACCATGCATTGCTTTGTGCCTTATCTGGTCAGTAGGGCGAACGAATTCTATTTTATCGTCTTTAATTTCTACTTTAATATCACGGTCAATCGCTTGCTTTAATTCTCCTTTCGGGCCTTTTACAGTAATCACATTATCTGCGCCTATGCTCACATTTACACCTTTGGTAATTGTTACAGGGCTTTTTCCAATTCTTGACATAGCCGGTTTATTTTTTTAATTTTTAATTTGGCAGTGTTCAGCCACGACTAAGGCTTAATTATCACACCAATTTTATTTTTTATTAGCGCTTCTCAGTACATACCTTATTGCAAAAAATAAAACCAAAAAAGTTATTATTCCTCCAACAACAGGGTTCATTTCAGTTTAATAAATATTACACAAAACTTCTCCACCTACATTCTGGGCTTTGGCTTCCTTATCTGTCATCACACCTTTTGATGTGGAGATGATAGCGATCCCTAATCCATTTTTTACTCTCTTAAAATCCTGTGGTTTTGAATAAGTACGCAAACCCGGGCGGCTCACTCTTTCAAGGCTTTGTATAGCGGGCAATTTAGATTGAGGGTCATATTTTAATGCTATTTTAATAATTCCCTGCTTGCTATCATCTTCAAATTTGTACTTCAGAATATATCCCTGTGTATATAATATTTCTGTGAGGCGCTTTTTTAAATTACTGGCCGGAATTTCTACGATTCGATGGCTGGCCATTTGCGCGTTGCGAATTCTTGTTAAATAATCTGCTATAGGATCAGTAACCATTGTTTATTTTATCTTTTATTAATTGTTTAATTACAATGCGATATCCCTCCCCTTAGGGGCAAGGGGTTTACCAGCTTGCTTTTTTAACTCCCGGTATTTTTCCTTCAAGAGCCATATCGCGAAACATATTTCTTGAAAGGCCAAAATGCCTCATATAACCTCTTGGGCGCCCGGTAAGCTGGCACCTATTTTTCAAACGAACAGGAGACGCATTTTTAGGAAGAAGGTCCAATGCCCTGTAATCACCAGCCTCTTTCAAGGCCTTCCTTTTCTCAGCGTATTTTTCTACTGCTTTTTCCCGCTTCCTTTGTCTTGCTTTTATTGACTCTTTAGCCATTTTTTAGTATTTAGATTTTAGTATCAGGTATCAAGAGAGCGGCATTTCCGATCTTGCTTCTTACTACTTGCTTCTTGCTACTTTCTACTTGCTACTGTTTATTTTTTTATATTTTTAAAAGGCATTCCCAACTCTTTCAGCAATTCATAAGCCTCTTCGTTGGTATTTGCCGTAGTTACAAAAGTGATGTCCAGCCCGGTAATTTTATTTACTTTATCAATATCTATCTCCGGAAATATGATCTGTTCTGTTACACCCAAAGTATAGTTCCCACGCCCATCGAAAGATTTATCATTGATTCCTTTAAAATCACGGACACGTGGTAAAGAAACAGAAACCAGCCTGTCCAGGAACTCATACATAGTTACGCCACGCAAAGTAACTTTGGCGCCAATGGGCATATTCTTACGAAGCTTGAAATTCGATATGTCTTTTTTAGACATAGTAGCTACGGCTTTCTGGCCTGTAATAGTAGTTAACTCATCAATAGCAATATCTATTAATTTTTTATCTGCTACAGCGCCATTAACGCCACGGTTAACACAAACTTTAGTAAGCTTAGGCGCCTGCATTACGGTTTTATAACCAAACTTTTTCATTAATGCAGGTACTACTTCTTTTTTGTACTTGTCTGCAAGTCTCGGAGTATATTTTTCGGTACTCATTATTTAATTACCTCCCCTGATTTTTTTGCTGTTCTGATTAATTTTCCACCTTCTCTTGTTCTGCTGATCCTGGAATGAGCATGAGATTTAGCATCCCAAAGCATCACATTTGAAATAGCGATCGGGGCCTCAACCTTCATAATTCCTCCCTTGGTATTTTGGGCAGAAGGCTTGGTATGCTTGGTAACAAAATTTACACCTTCAACAAGCACCCTGTTTTTCTCAGTTATCACTTCCAGCACTTTACGGGGCTTCTTAAGGTCTTTGTCATCACCGGTGATCACTACCACTGAATCGCCTTTTTTTATATTAAACTTTGGTTTAAATCTTGTCTTCATTTTTGACAAATATTGTCTTGATTAATTACTTATTAAATACCCTTTTTTTAAAGGGGGCAAAGATACATTATATTATAATACTTCGGGCGCCAGGGAAATGATCTTCATATATCCTTTATCGCGCAACTCACGGGCAACCGGGCCAAAAATACGGGTGCCTCTTGGCTCATCAGCGGCATTTAAAAGTACTACCGCATTATCATCAAAGCGAATATAAGAACCATCCTTACGGCGTAATTTATTTTTGGTACGCACGATAACCGCTTTACTTACCGTACCTTTTTTTATTCCTCCCGCAGGGATTGCATCTTTTACAGTTACTACTATTTTATCGCCTACATGAGCATAATCCTGTCCGGAATTACCTAACACTCTTATACATAATACTTCCTTCGCTCCGCTGTTATCTGCTACATTTAGCCTGCTTTCTTGTTGTATCATTTTATTTTACTTTGAAGCTCTCAGCTAAACCTCGAGCATTTAAAACAATTTTGTGCCATTCTTTACCTGACATACCCATACCCCACTGATCCTATTTCACTTTTTCTACAATCTCTACCAGCCTCCAGCGCTTTGTTTTGCTTAATGGCCTGGTCTCCATGATCTTTACCACATCCCCAATGCTGCATTCATTCTTTTCATCATGCGCGTGGAACCCGGTAGTCTTTTTAACGAACTTACCATAGAGAGGATGCTTTACCTTTCGTTCTACTTTTACGGTAATAGACTTATCCATTTTATTGCTGGAAACAACGCCAATCCGGACTTTCCTTAAATTTCTTTCAGACATTTTTTTTAATTTAATAATTGCTTACAGGCTTAATACAATTCATTGTCATCCTCCTCATTAAGCTATCCGCCTGATCAGCTATTTAATTGCTTTTTTCTTAATTCAGTTTTTGTGCGTGCCAGGTCCTTTCTTACGTCACGGATAGACATTGGATTTTCCAATGGCGAAACCGCATGAGCAAATTTTAATTTCTTTAGCCGCAACTGATCCTCTTCTATTCTTGATTTAAGATCCTGCTCACTCATGTTTTTCAAGCTGTTTACAAAATCGTTTCTGTTTGACATCTTCTTTAATTTGATAATTAGCTAATCTATTATGATACAAAATCCCTTCTTATCACAAATTTTGTTTGAATAGGAAGTTTCTGTGCTGCCAATTCAAATGCCTGCTTTGCCACTTCAACAGGAACGCCATCAGCCTCAAACAATATCCTTCCTGGTTCCACCACTGCCGCCCAGTATTCAGGATTTCCTTTACCCTTACCCATTCTCACTTCTGCCGGCTTTTTGGTTATGGGTTTATCAGGAAAAATTCTGATCCATACATTCCCTTCACGTTTCATGTGGCGGGTTAATGCCTGCCTTGCTGATTCTATCTGCCTGTTGGTTAACCATACAGCATCCAGCGATTTTAATCCAAAGGTTCCAAAAGCAATCGTATCTCCCCGTTTCGTGTTGCCTTTCATACGGCCTTTCTGCATCTTTCTGTGCTTCGATCTTTTTGGCTGTAACATAATTTATAATTAATTGTTGAATTATTAATGTTGAATCATTCAATGGGTCAATGGTGAGTGGTCAGTGGTGAATAGGGATGCTAAACTCTCTAAACACGCTAAACTCTCTAAGCCATATTTATCTTCTTCCTCCTCTCCTGTCTCCGCCACCTCTTCTATCGCCGCCTCTGTCACCACCTCTCCTGTCTCCAAAACCGCCACGCCTGTCGTGTGCTCCATGTGGTTCGTGATCAGATTTTCCGCCACCGGCAATAATATTTGGATTCAAATCTCTTTTAGCTAAAACTTCTCCTTTACAAATCCATACTTTAATACCTATCTTTCCGTAAACCGTTTGAGCAAAAACACTCGCATAATCTATATCCATACGAAAAGTATGCAATGGGGTACGCCCTTGTTTTATTTCTTCGCTACGCGCGATTTCTGCTCCACCCAAACGCCCGCCTATTCTTACTTTTATCCCTTCTGCACCCATTCTTAAAGCAGAGGCTATTGACATTTTGATCGCTCTCTTGTAATTAATACGGTTTTCAATTTGCTTGGCAATCGTATCTCCCACAATAGCTGCATCTAATTCGGGCCTCCTGATCTCAAGGATGTTAATCTGTACATCATCCTTGCCGGTAAGTTTTTTCAATTCTTCTTTGATACGATCTACCTCGCCGCCACCTTTTCCTATAATGATACCCGGCTTTGATGTATGAATGGTTATAATTAATTTATTTAAAGTACGTTCAATTACAATTTTTGCAATGCCTCCCTTGCTGATACGCGCATTCAGGTAGTTCCTGATCTTATCGTCCTCAATTAATTTCTTACCATAATCTTTAGGATGTGCAAACCAGTTACTATCCCATCCTCTGATGATTCCAAGCCTGGCTCCCGTAGGATTTGTTTTTTGACCCATTATTCGGTTTTTATTTTTTTATTTGTTTTTTTCTGATTTTTTCGAAGCAACCGGTTTCGCTGTCTTTGCCGCCTTTTCTTCTTTAGGAGCTGATTTTTTTGCAGCCGCCTTTTTAGGAGCTGCTTTTTTTGCTACCTTCTTTTCCTCAACAGGCGCAACTTCAACAGGCGCTTCTTTTGCTTTTACATCTTCTTTAACCGGAGCGGATAGTATGCTCTTATTGTTGCTATCCACTACGATAGTAACATGGTTACTGCGCTTGCGGATGCGATAGCCGCGCCCTTGCGGAGCCGGCCTCATGCGTTTGATCACTCTGCCACAATCCACCATAATAGTTTTAACAATCAATCCTGCATCTTCTACTTTTTCATCTGCATTCTTCTGTTCCCAGTTATTGATGGCGCTTTTTAATAGTTTATACATCGGCACAGCAGGATGTTTTGGGTTGAATTGTAAAATGCCCAAAGCCTTCTCCACTTCCAGGCCGCGGATCAAATCAGCCAGCAAACGCATTTTGCGTGGGGATGTAGGATAATTATTAAGTTTTGCTACTGCTTCCATATTTATTTAATTTCTTGATGCTTACTACTTGCTACTGTACCAGTATTTAAGCTATCTTTTTACTTGAATGTCCTTTAAAATTTCTTGTCGGTGCAAATTCGCCCAATTTATGGCCTACCATAAATTCAGTAACATATACCGGAATAAATTTATTCCCGTTATGCACGGCAAAAGTGTGACCTACAAAGTCCGGAGTAATCGTTGACCTGCGCGACCATGTTTTAATAACACTCTTTTTTGATTTTCCTTCATTGATGCCAAGCACTTTATCTTCGAGCTTAGCTTCTACGTAAGGACCTTTTTTAATTGAACGAGCCATTTGTTTTATTTATGTTCTATTAAGTTATTAAGCTGTAAGCCTATTTATTAGGTAATTTTTTACCATTCCTTCTCTGGATAATCATTTTATCAGAGCCCTTTCCACGGGTACGGGTGATTTCGCCTTTAGCATACTTCCTTGTTCTGCTGCGCGGGTGCCCACCTGATGCTTTTCCTTCACCTCCACCCATCGGGTGATCAACAGGGTTCATTGCTACACCTCTTGTTCTTGGCCTGATCCCTTTCCACCTGTTCCTACCTGCTTTTCCTTTACTTTCAAGGCTATGATCGCTGTTGGAAACTACTCCTACTGTCGCATAGCAATTGATCAATATTTTTCTTAACTCGCCGCTTGGCATTTTTAATACTGCATACTTCTCTTCCTTATTAGCCAACTGGGCTGAAGCCCCTGCGCTTCTTACTAATTTTCCACCCTGCCCAGGTTGCATCTCAATGTTATGAACTACAGTACCAAGTGGCATATTTTTTAACTGAAGCGCATTCCCTAATTCCGGGGCAACAGCGTCACCGGAAATAATAGTAGCTCCTACCTGTAATCCCTGGGGAGCAATAATGTATCTTTTTTCACCATCTACAAAATTGATCAGGGCGATAAATGCACTACGATTAGGATCGTACTCAATGGTCTTAACTGTGGCCGCTATATCTTTTTTATCTCTCTTAAAATCTATCACACGGTACATTTTTTTATGGCCACCTCCGAGATAGCGCATACTTCTACGTCCCTGGGCATTACGCCCCGCAGTATGATGTACTTTTTCTACCAAAGTTTTTTCAGGAACATTAGTAGTTATTTCCGCGTAAGCATTGCCAATCCTCCATCTTGTGCCTGCTGTAGTTGGTTTGTATTTTCTTAAAGCCATGATTTTATTTTTTCTTCCGGAAAATACCGGAATTATTATTAGCTATTTTGATCCTTTTGCTTTCAACTTTTTGCCTGCTTAAACATTGCCGTACAAGTCAATGGTATCTCCCTCCACAACAGTAACAATAGCTTTCTTTCTTGCAGGTTTTCGCCCTGTAAGTAAGCCCGCTTTTGTGTTTCTCTGCTTCACTTTCGAAGGCATTACCAGTGTATTTACATCCTCTACGGTAATACCATAAAACTCTTCAACGGCTTTCTTTATTTCCAGCTTATTTGCCTTCCTGTTTACTATGAAAGTATATCGGTTGTATTTTTCTGACAGGCGATTTACTTTCTCCGACAATACCGGTTTTATTAAAACTTCTGATGATTTCATTTTTTTAATTTTAAAATTTGTCCCAATAATTACCGGGATGAAAATTTGGAATTCGCCTCGTTAAGCCGCTTCATGTTACGCTTCAGCTTCTGCATTTTCTTCCACAAATATTTTTGCCGCGCTTTCTGTAAAAATTACAGAATCAGCATTCACAATATCATAAGTATTAATATCACTTAACAGCGTACCGCAAATGGAAGGAACATTCCGAAAGCTTTTATAAACATTTTCATTGTATTCCGGCATTATAAATAATGATTTTCTGCTTCCATTATTTATCTTAAGAAATACCTGGTTGAATTGTTTTGTACCCGGCTTTTCAATTTGCACTAAAGTATCTTCTACCACAACAATCTTATTATCTTTTGCTTTTGCACTCAGCGCACTGATCTTGGCAAGATCCTTTACCTTACGGTTCACTTTAATATCATAACCATGCGGTTTAGGGCCAAAAACAGTACCACCACCTTTATATAAAGGATTGCGGATATTACCCTTACGGCTACCACCGGTCCCTTTTTGCTTATGAAGTTTTTTAGAGGAGCCTTGAACTTCAGCACGTGTCTTTACTTTGTGAGTACCCTGGCGCTGTGCAGCAAGATATTGCTTCACTGCCAGCCATATTACATGACTGTTGGGCTCTGCGCCAAATATCTCTTCCGGCAGATCAATGGTCCTACCGGTTTTTTGTCCTTCTATATTTACTATATCTAATTGCATAATTATTTCTGGATTAAAACGATTGAACCATTATGGCCGGGAACCGAGCCACTTATTAATAAATAATTTTTTTCAGGAAATATTTTTACGACTTTCAGTCCTTTTACCTGCACTTTATCATTACCCATCCGGCCTGCCATGCGCATGCCTTTGAATACTCTCGAAGGATAAGAAGATCCGCCAACTGATCCCGGCGCTCTTGATCTGTCGTGCTGACCATGAGATTGCTCGCCTACCCCATGAAATCCATGACGTTTAACCACCCCCTGGAAACCTTTTCCCTTGGAAGTGCCTACAACAGATATTTTCTCACCTTCGGTAAAAATATCAACACTAATCGTGTCGCCAATATTTTTATCTGTTTCGCTATCGCGGATTTCTTTTACGAATTTTTTTGCCGGGGTATTTGCTTTTGCAAAGTGGCTTTTTTCTGAGAGGAGGGTGTGCTTTTCTTTTTTATCGCCAAAAGCAATCTGGACTGCATTATAGCCGTCCGTCTCTACGGTTTTTTTCTGGGTTACTACGCAAGGCCCTGCTTCAATAATGGTCACAGCAGTCTGCTTGCCATTACTATCGAAAATGCTGGTCATGCCAACCTTTTTCCCAATAATACTTTTCATTTTTATTTTATTATACCCAGCGCTCCGCTACTTCGACAAACTCTGTAGCCGGAGATGAGTGTGACAATTTTATATAAGAACTAAGCCCCATCCCGACCTTCCCCGAAAGGGAAGGAGAAGAAAGCGGCGCTTTTTTTATGCTTTTATCTCAACGTCAACACCCGATGGCAGATCAAGCTTTGAAAGCGCATCTACGGTTCTTGAACTACTGGTATAAATATCCAGCAAACGTTTATGCGTATATAACTGAAACTGCTCACGCGCTTTTTTATTAACGTGTGGAGAGCGCAATACAGTAAATATTTTTTTGTGAGTAGGTAAGGGAATTGGCCCTGTTACTACGGCACCTGTACTGCGAACTGTCTTTACAATTTTTTCTGCTGATTTATCTACCAGATTGTGATCGTAAGACTGAAGTTTTATCCTGATTCTTTGAGACATTGTAAAGAACTTTTTTAAACCAAATTTATTTTGGGATTGCAAAAGTAGGTTTATCCATTTGAATAACAAAAAAATTATGCACTAACTTTTAAAATATTTATTAAACAATTACTGGCATTATATTTTCTGGCCTGAAAATAAAATCTTATTATGAAATCAAATATTAAAAATACCGGCAAAGATCGCTTATCTGACCTTATTGATTCTCCACGCGACCGTGAAAAAATGGAGCAGGAAAACCCAATCATAAGCTTACCGGATGTAAATGAAATTCCGGGACAGGAAAATATTATTCCGGCCCCGGGTGGCGAATTAGCTGATACCACTATCGCTTCCGCAGATGAAGAAGGGAATGATATTTTTAATGATGATATTGATGAAGAAATAAAAGAAGATCCTGATTCAAATGTTTCTCCATCTGAAAAAAGAGATCTTCACATTGCAGCCAATGATATGCCGGGAGATGATGAAAATCTTAGGGAAGCAGCTCTTGATAGCACTGACGAAGATGGCGCTCCTTTAAATGAAGATAGTTTTGATAAAAACATTTCCGGCAGCGACCTGGATATACCTGGCGCAGAATTAGATGATGACCAGGAAAATATCGGAGAAGAAGATGAGGAAAATAATGATTACAGCCTGGGGGCTGATAATGATAAGATTCCGGAAGATAATTTTTAGAACTAATCTAATTCCAATACTACTCCTACTGGCGTAGATATAAAGATTGATCATTGTAGCCAAATGAAAAATTTTTATTTTAGAACGACATCATCTATGAGCACTTCAAAATCATCAAACCAGGCCTTGCCTGTACCGTTCATTTTACAACCAAACGCTACTGATTGAACTTCATTGGTTAATGATAATTCTATTGTATATTTTGTCCAATCAGAACTCCCTTTTGCACTTTCTTCGTCACTATTCTTATCCGCAATTATCAGCCCTTTACCGTTTAATTGCACCCAAATACTTGCGGTTCCATCGGCCAGGTTTTCTGTTTTAATAAACGCTGAAATGCTTATTTTTTTCTTGTTCTCTAAAAGATTTTTGGTGAGTATTGTGTTGTATAGCCCCACACCTCTGTCTGTGCTTGCATCTGGTTTTGATGTAATAAGCATTGAGGCAGCACCGCTATGCGCAATGGATGCCGGAATAATAATGTATTGTGACTTTGTATTCTGAGGAGACCAGCTTATTGGCCTTAGCATTACATCGAAATCTTCAAATCCATAATTTCTTATAACTGCGGGCAGCTTGAAATTTGAAACAGTCCTTTTCCCGTTTACTTCAAAGGTCATTGGCTGCACCTTAAAGGCTTTTATTTCTTTTCCATTTTTAACTGCAGGTTTCCAATTACCAGATGAAAGTTTGATGACCCGCACGAGCTCTTCTGCAGCTCCATATCCGGGATCAGCAACAATCCCGATATCGCCTACTGTACCATCAGTATTGACAATAAATGTGACTGCAACTTCATAGCGCCCATTTGGAGCATTATTTTTCTCAGGAACCTCTCCCCGTATATTCTTTGTTAGAAAACTTTTCCAATTCTCTCCATTTTTCTCAAATTCGGCGTCCCTGTCTGATCTTGACAAAACAGGAATAGTATCTGGCAATATATTTGAACCTAAAACATTATATGCATGCGTAGCTAAAAAAAGAAAAAGCAAAAATATTTTGGATCTTTTTAAAAATATATGAATGGTACGATTCGCTGAAAACATTGTATTTCTATTTATAAGTGATGACATTAAAATAAAACAGCAATTAAAATTAGTGTGAATAATTAGAAATAAATTAATAATTTTCAAAATATTTTTAATAACACAACAACAGCACTATTTTGGCGCGGTCGCTAATAAATATCCATCTAATACAAAAAATAAAAGATTACTGTATAAAACACTCTTTCAGCATTATTCTTAATAACCGTTTTCTAAATCCATATTAAATTTTTTGATTTCCTGAAGTTCCTTATATCTTGCTATTATTATAACAATACTACTAAAAATTGCGAATATTGTAGTTGCTGGTAACATCCGTTTTATTTTGGCAAAAAATATAATGATGTAACAAGAGATACAATGAAAATAACAATAACGGCCATTTCTTCCCGTGAGATGTTAACGCCAGACATCTTTTTTATTTTTTCAATATGATTAGCATTATACTTGCTGAATGAACTAATAATTTCTTCAATTATTTCTTTTGTCTGGGTTTCAGTACCATTTATCACTTTAGAATATTCAAGAGTGACCCGCAACTTCGTACGGTCTTTCAACCTAAAAATGATACCGATTTGACTCGGATAGTTGGAGTATTGAAACATTGAATATCCCCTCAACTGGCTTAATAAAATTTCATAAACTTTATTTGGTGACTTGTTTTTGTTAATGTATTCAATCCTTATACAGTCCTCAGCCACTGCAAACTTTAATAGTTGCCGGTCCAAATTTTTAAAAAATAATCCTCTGATAAGGAATACTAAGCACAATATCATTGCCAACACCACGCTCAGGCGAACTAAAAAGATAGATTGAAAGTAAAACTGAAAAGGTAGTACAGAGAGTATTAACAAGATTGATACTGATAGTAATAACATTAGTGTCTTGTTACTATGTGAATAACTATACATAATTCATAACTTGAAAAATCAACGGAGTAGAAATTCTTTTAACTTGAAAATAAATCCCAATCAAACCTATTTACATTTTTTTATATATCACTAATAAAGTTGGCACCTTAGCGTTATTACAATATTAATTGTTTTTTATAAATTATAAACAATCATATATAAAGCCAAATGCTAAGCGTTCCTCTAGCCCTAGGCCCCTTTGTTAATTCCAACCTTTTTATGATTTTGGACAGATTTACATTTTGAAGATCCGGCACAAGCAATTTGTTGAAGTTAATTTGATAACAAACAGTAAGGAAACAAAAATAAATTTGATACCAAATCATGTTACTACGCTTTGTTCTATAAAATTTCAAATATTTTTCTAATCAAACTTTATTTATCTTTATTTTATGAGTATTTCAGAGATACAATTATACAATGCTTTAAAAACAAAGTTGGACGATAATGAAGCCCAACAATTAGTTGATTTTGTAAAATCTGAAGTTAGCTCTGAATTTAATAATCGCAAGGACACATTTCTTACAAAAGAAGACAAAATAGATATTATGCGCTCTATTTATATTGTTGGCATCGTCCAATTTCTAACTATTGTGGGTTCGGTTTTAGCGATTATGAATTTTATGCTGAGAAATTAGAAATCTATTTCAAACTATATTTTCTTTCAGCCATTCAACAATTTCTTCAATTTTTTTTCTCCCGTGGAAATGGAAATTACAAAGTTGTAGAGATCGTCATTTGCCGCTGTAATTTTAAGATTTCCAACCCTTAAAATAGTTTCCATTAAAACATATCCTGTACGTTTATTCCCGTCAATAAACGGGTAAAGCATTCTTCTTCAGGAAGAAAACATGGACCGGCTTTTTGAGATGCATCCGATAGTGTGTAGGAAGGTAATCGTGTAGGGGCAGGTCGCGACCTGCCCCTATATGAAGAAAATAGGAATGATTTCTTTATTTTACATCATGAATCTTCCTGACTTCACTTCAGCTTATTGGCTTTCTTTACTCACGATAATTTTCTTCATAATTATTAGCGGAAGATACTTTTTGATAGCAGGCCTTTTTTATTTAATCTTTTATGTCTGGTTCCCTTCAAGATGGGAAAATAGAAAATTGAATAAAAAGAGCTACACAGCAGGACAATTGAGAAAAGAGATAAAATGGAGCCTGGCCAATGCATTGCTGTTTGCTGTAACTGCAAGCATTACCGTAATCCTATGGCAGAAAGGATATACTAAAGTATATACAGAAACCAGGTTGTACGGATGGTGGTATTTACCGGTGAGCCTGGTAATATTAATGCTTGTACATGAAACTTATTATTACTGGATCCATCGCTGGATGCACATTCCGTCTGTTTATAAAATGGTGCATAAAGTTCATCACGATAGCAAGATCGCATCCCCTTTTACAGCTTTTTCTTTTCATCCTCTCGAAGGTTTATTGCAAGCCATATTTCTCCCCATAATGCTCCTGCTCTTGCCAATACATTACTATGTAATTATTATCCAGTTAACTATTATGACATTCAGCAGTGTAATAAATCACCTGGACATCGAGATCTATCCACGGGAAAAAAATCCCTTTTGGAGCAAATGGGTAATTGGCGCTACTCACCACTCCTTGCACCACAAACAATTTAAATATAACTATGGATTATATTTTACTTTTTGGGATAAAATAAAAAAAACAGAAAATCCCGAATTCAAAAAGATCTTTGAATTAATAACTACGAAAAAACAGATTTAACAGGCATTTATTTCATAAGTTAAATAATAAATTACACTTTGCAGGAAGTGCGCTTTTCCATTTATAAAACCTATATTTGCTCAAACAATTTTTTACATAACAACATTACAATGGACAACAAAAACACAGGAACCGTTAAATTTTTCAATTCTGAGAAAGGCTTCGGTTTTATTAAACACGATGATTCTTCAAAAGAAACATTTGTGCATGCAAGCGGTTTGATTGATGAGATCAAAGAGAATGATAAAGTGGAATTCGATTTGCAGAATGGTAAAAAAGGCATGAATGCCGTTAATGTGAAATTGATCGGCTAATAAGCGATATTTCAAAAAGTGAAGGGTGATCGTTGGATCGCCCTTTTTTATTTTAGCAAAAAATTTCTTTTAAAGATACCGCAATGGGTTGCGTTGCGAATTTTTGATATAATTTTTTACGTTCATCCAGAATGCAAGTATCAGGTAAAAAATAACCGGCGACCCCAAAGTAAGAAAGGAAATGTAAATAAAATATCTCCTAATGGCCGAAGTGGCAATACCCATTTTTTCGCCAACAGCAGTACAAACACCAAATACCTGCCACTCGATAAAGTGCTTAAGTTTATACATGTCACAAAGCTAAAATAAAATCAGAAAATGTGTAAGTAAATTCTTTTACAAGAAAAATTCATTTTAAAACTTCGCTTACAAAAATATAAAGCAATTCATCTCTATTCAGGATAATTCTATTTTAGTAATTTTGCCAACCTTTTTATTTTACAGAATTGTTTTAATCTCTAATAATTTAAATATATAAGCAATGGTTTTTGATTTCGACATGATTAAGGAATTTTACAATGGCTATTCTAAAAAAGTGGCAGATACCCGCAAAGTTGTTGATCATCCTCTGACTCTTACCGAAAAAATATTATACGCTCATCTTTGGGAGAAAAAGATAGATGAGGTATTTCAACGGGGGAAAAGTTATGTAAACTTCGCCCCGGATAGAGTGGCAATGCAGGATGCAACCGCACAAATGGCATTGCTGCAATTTATGCAATCGGGAAGAACCAAAGTTTCCGTACCATCTACAGTGCACTGTGATCATTTGATACAAGCTGAAGTAGGTGCAATACCCGACCTTACAAGAGCCAAATCTCAAAATAAAGAAGTATATGACTTTCTTTCTTCTGTTTCTAACAAATATGGCATTGGTTTCTGGAAACCGGGAGCAGGAATCATTCACCAGGTAGTTTTGGAAAATTACGCTTTTCCCGGCGGCATGATGATAGGAACAGATTCGCATACAGTGAATGCCGGCGGATTAGGAACGATCGCAATTGGAGTTGGAGGCGCTGATGCGTGTGATGTAATGGCAGGATTACCCTGGGAATTAAAATTTCCAAAACTGATAGGGGTAAAATTAACCGGCAAATTAAATGGATGGACTTCTGCAAAAGATATTATCCTAAAAGTATCCGGCATACTGACAGTAAAAGGAGGCACCGGCGCTATCCTTGAATATTTCGGAGAAGGAGCTACATCACTTTCATGTACCGGCAAGGGCACTATCTGCAATATGGGTGCGGAAATTGGAGCGACCACTTCCATATTTGGCTATGATGAAAAAATGAACGAATACTTACAAGGCACCGGCAGAGCCAAAGTTGCAAAGCTGGCAGATAAAATTAGTAAGGAACTTACAGGAGATCCTGAAGTGTATGCAAATCCTGAAAAGTATTTTGATCAGGTAATAGAAATTAATTTATCTGAATTAGAGCCGCATATCAATGGACCATTCACTCCCGACCTGGCGTGGCCTATCTCAAAATTTGCCGAAGCGGTAAGAAAGAACGACTGGCCTGAAACACTGGAAGTAGGCCTGATAGGATCATGTACCAACTCATCTTACGAAGATATTACCCGTGCGGCTTCCATTGCACAACAGGCAACAGATAATGGGATCAAAACTAAATCAGAATTTACAATCACACCTGGTTCAGAACAGGTTCGCTTTACAGTACAGAGAGACGGCTATCTCGATACTTTTGAGAAGATGGGCGGCATTGTATTAGCTAACGCATGCGGCCCTTGCATCGGGCAATGGGCAAGGCATACTACCGATCCGAATAAAAAAAATTCTATAGTAACTTCTTATAACAGAAATTTTGCAAAACGAAATGATGGTAATGCCAACACCCACGCATTCGTGGCCTCTCCTGAGATCACTACAGCATTGGCTATTGCCGGATCTCTCACTTTTAATCCCCTGACGGATTATTTGACCAATGATAAAGGAGAAAAGGTAAAATTAAAAGAACCCCGCGGGATCGAAATGCCGGTTAAAGGATTTGCAGTAGAAGATGCAGGCTACCAGGAGCCCGCCAAAGATGGAAGTAAAATTACCGTAATTGTATCTCCTACATCAGATCGTTTACAATTACTGGAGCCATTTGAGCCATGGAAAGAAAATGACCTTACAGGTTTAAAATTATTAATAAAAGCAAAAGGAAAATGTACTACCGACCATATATCAATGGCAGGGCCATGGCTGAAATACCGTGGGCACCTTGATAATATCAGCAACAATTTGTTGATCGGTGCAGTAAATTATTTTAATGAAAAAACAAATCTTGTAAAAAACCAGCTTACTGGTGAATATGGCCCGTTGCCTGAAACACAAAGAGCCTATAAAGCAGCCGGCGTAGGCTCTGTAATTGTTGCAGATGAGAACTATGGCGAAGGTTCATCGCGTGAGCATGCGGCTATGGAGCCACGGCATTTAGGCGTAAAAGCTGTAATAGCCAAATCATTTGCCCGCATACATGAAACCAATTTAAAGAAGCAGGGTATGCTTGGTGTAACATTTGCCAACAAAGATGATTACGATAAAATTTTAGAAGATGATACGATCAACATTATGGGATTGGATCACTTCTCACCGGATAAACCTTTGGAGGTTCAATTGTATCATAAAGATGGTACCACCGATTCTTTCTTAGTGAATCATACTTATAATGCGCAACAGATAGAGTGGTTCAAAGCTGGCGCAGCGCTGAACATTATAAGAAGAGAGTTTGAAAAAAGTAAAAAATAATTGCACTTATTGACGGGATGGGAAGCGGAACAGTAAAAAGTTCCGCTTTTTTGTTCCTGGAAAACTGGTTAAAGCCATATTTTTACCAACATGAATGAGCATCTTCCATCGCACGATGATTTCATCAGGAATATACTTTCTAATAAGGAAATAGCGGTGGAGTATTTTAAAAATTACCTGCCGGATTTTGTAAAGGAACGTTTGGATTTTTCTCAATTAACACAGTTGCCAGGTACCTATTTGTCGGATGAACTAAAGAAGACCCTATCTGATATTATTTATTCATGCGGACTAAAAGGTGGAAAAGGTAGCATAAAAGTAAGCCTGTTGATAGAGCATAAAAGCCATCCGGATAAATATACGCCCGTGCAGATCGGGGGCTACATTTTCTCGGCGTTACAAAAACAGATACAAAATAAAGAACTGTTGTCACTGGTGATTCCTGTATTATTGTATCACGGTAAGGTAAGATGGCAATACCGGACTTTGGCCAAACTTTTTGAAGGCCTTGACAAGGAATGGGAACAATTTTTACCTTCCTTTGAGTATATTTACAATGATTTGGGCAGGTTGAGTGATACCGAGATTGAAGCATTAAATAACAAGTTCCTTGCTGCCTCATTTTTAGCATTGAAGCACAGTCAGGAAAAGGGGTGCATAGAGCGGAATGCAGCCGGGTTGTTGGTATTGGCGTCTGAAGGGCCAAAAGGATTAACAAAAGGTTTTATCATCTATTTGTATAGCAGAGGTAAGTTGGAAGAAAAAATATTAAATTCGTTACCGGATCCGATAAAAAAAGACGTTATGAATACACTGGATATATACATCGAAAAAGGAAGAAAAGAAGGCATTGAAAAAGGCATTGAAAAAGGTAGGATAGAGGGTATTGAAAAAGGTAAAGAACAAATTGTTCGAAATCTAATCAACACCAGAAAGTTCACCATGTCGGAAATTGCAAACTTTGCCGGTGTGCCGGAAGCCTTTGTTAAAAAAGTCCAGTCTTCCATGAACAAGAAAAATTAATTACTTAAAAACACTGCTTATTTAAAACCTGTTATACTCCGCAAGGAGTAAGTTAACGAACATTTTCAAGATAAATTATTCACGGTTTTGTCTCCTTATACAGTATAGCACATTAAAAAATATAATCAACCCAAAAAAAATCATTTTATTAAAAGATAAAATGTATATTGTATTCTGTTTCTTTCCCTACCCTTTCTGTAGTTTATCACTTGTGCCTTTCGATCTGAAAACTTTGTAGTTAATCATGTACTCTTATTTTTTATATAATAATTGTTTGTATGAAAAATATGTACATACCTCTTGCAATTTCTCACTTAGACAAAAGGAGAAGTTCGGACATGGCTTCAATACCGTCACTATTGCATAAAGTGGCTATGATCGTGATGCTTTGTTTAATAATGCACCTTGCATCAGGACAGATTGCAGCGTGGGACTTTACTGGACAAGATAACATTGCAACATTGACAGCTACTACATTTGATTCTAAACTTGTATCCACCGGAAGTTATAAAGATATTACACGAGGCACCGGAGCTTCCTCATTCTCTGCTGCAAACAGCTTTAGGACTACCGGATTTGGAAATGATGGAATTGCTGTAACAAATACTGATTATTTCCAGATAACGCTTTCTGCTATTGAAGGATATGAAATTTCACTGTCCACTATAGACGCAAATTTTAATGGAACTGATGCGTTTCATGCATCGCTGGGAGTTACTTCACAATTTGCCTACAGCCTTGATGGAATTACATTTGTTCTTATTGGAAGCCCCATACGATCAACATCGCTGACAATGACTCAAATTGATCTTTCCAATATTACCGCTTTACAGGATGTATTGTCCGGAATCACCATCACCATTCGCTATTATGCAAGCGGACAAACAACAACCGGAGGCTGGGGATTTTATTCATCTTCCCCAGGGGTAAATGGGCTTGCCATTGGAGGATATGTAACACCTATCGGAGCCACTACCCATAAAACTGATTATTTTAAAAGCAGGCAGAATGGCAATTGGTCCACAGCCGATACATGGGAATCATCACCGGATAATGCTATATGGCACGTAGCTACCAGGCCACCTACAAAAGATGCAAGCACTATTACAATTCTAAGTACGCATACAGTAACAATAAATAATCCTGTCTCCCTTGACCAAACAACAATTGACGGTACATTAGAGTTACAAACAGGTGGCGTCTTAAACATTAATGATGGCTCAGGTGACGATTTATCTATATCTCCCAATGGCACGTTGAGAATAGCAAGCGCTAACAATTACGCCAGTTCTGTAATGCAATCTACAGGCGCTATTATCAACATTCAGACTGGAGGCAAAATAACCATCGGAGACGGAGCATCATCCATTGGATCGGGCTATGAAAATTTTGCTACATCAACTATAAATATTTGGAATGATGGAGCCATTTATGAATATAACAACAATACAGCTTTTGCTGCAAACGGGCTTACTTATTTTCCAAATGCCGGATCCAACATTCCCATATTTCGGGTTTCAAAAATTAGTGGAACGGCGGGTGGAGGTTCACCTCTGCTTATCAATGGAATTTTGGAAGTAAATAGTTCGTTTACTTTCGCAGGAAGTTCTTCTAAAACGTTCAGAAATGGTATCAGAGGCACTGCAACTCTTACTCAAAATACTTCAAGTGATAATTTTAATATAACTGCCTCTGACGCAATTTTGGGAGGTAGTTCTTTACAAATAATTCTAAATAAGCCACTCAATTTATCTTCAAGTACGATTATTCCCGCAGGAGCAAAAGTTACCATTACCGGTGGAAATGTTAATAACAACTCGGCTGCGGGGATATTCACCATAAATGGCTTGCTGGATATGACCGACCAGCAGATCACCAATACTAATGGAACTATTATAGTGAATGGAACTTACAGAACTTCAATAAGCGGAGGATTCTCCTATGGAGCTTCCTATACCAACTCTTCAATTCCTTCGGGAAATATAACAGTGAATCCAGGCTCTACTATAGAATTATATTCTCTTAATGGCCAGGGGTTAAACCGAAGATACGATTTTGCCGACCTGATTTTTTCAGGTGGTGGAAGAAAAACTCCCGGCAATTCATTTGATGTCAACGGAACGATTACTATAAAAGACAATGCAATCCTTGATTGTACTAATCACAATATTGGTGGCGCAGCTACCAACTTAACCATGACAGATAATAGCCGCCTGATCACAGGCACTGTATCCACCCAGCCGGCCATGGAAGGGGTTTACAATTTAACAGGAGGCACGATTGAATTTGCCAATAATAATGCAACTTCTCAAAGTATAAGAACTATCAGCAGCAATTATAATAATATTGAAATATCAGGAAAGTCTGTAAGAAATTCAAATGGTAATATAAAATTAAACCCGGGAGGCTCCTTTACGGTAACGCCCACCGGCATCTTTACTATCAATGATGATGCAATCACCGGAGGAAGTGGCGAACAAACATTAACCATAAAATCGGGTGGTATTTTTAATTGCGGAAATTCATTGGGTTTTTATGGTGCGCCAATAGGTATAACTTCTCCTTCTGTAAAAAATGATATAGAAAATATCTTCCTTGAGCCAGGCAGTACCATTAATTATTCAAGATCGAATCCTCCACTCACTAATGGCAACCAGGTAATTACTCTTATAGGGGCAGACGGCACTGTGCCTTATCAAAATCTTATACTATCAGGTAATGGAAATAAAACAGCGCCGGCCGGGACATTAGAAATAGAAGGGAACTTAACCAAAACTGGTTCTGCCGTCTTTATACACAACAATGGCACCGTATTGCTAAATGGAAATGTAAAACAAACTTACACTTCGAATACGCCTCAAATAGTATTTTATAATCTTACTAACAATAATATAGCCGGCCTTAATATCAATGATAGCCTATCAGTCTATAAACAGTTATTATTAGGAAATAATTCTATACTCAATATGAATGCAGACATTACCATGTTAAGCGACAACAACAATACAGCTAATGTAGCTCCGATAGCTGAGAATTCTGTTATTAATTATTATGCGGGCCGGTTTATTGTAGAACGCTACATCCCTGATCATTCTAAAGCATGGCAATTTCTATCGGCACCCACAAAGGGGAGTACGATCAGAGAGTCATGGATGGAAGGAAATATTGCCGAGGGTAATACAAATCCCGGGTACGGCACTTTGATCACCAGCAACCGTACAACATGGAGCGCTGATGGATTTGATCTATTCTCACCAGGAGGCCCTTCCATAAAAATATTTGATCCCTTATCAGGTAGCTGGAAAGGTATAACCTCCACCTCAAACGTAATAGACAATCAAAATGGTTACATGCTTTTTGTAAGAGGAAACCGAAGCACACATTATGGCGATCCTGCCACTGCAACGATCATGCGTACACGAGGAAAACTTTATGCTCCTGGCAGCGATGCGCCTATGCCCGTTAATGTCCCATCAAATAGTTTTCAGAGTATAGCAAATCCTTATGTTTCCGCTGTTGATTTCAATAAAATCGCAGCGCTATCGCCCGGAATAAGTAATGCTTATTATATTTGGGACCCGCAACTTACTACCAATCCATCAGCTTATGGATTGGGCGCTTATCGTACTATCTCAGGAAATTTTTCGGTACCATCCAGTAAAAACTATACGGATGGAAATATTCCGCCTATACAAAGCGGACAGGCGTTCTTTGTCAGAAATGAAACTGCTTTACCATGTATAGTAAATTTTGATGAGAACGTAAAGGCTAATGGAAGCAGCAATATATTCAGAGAAGGCGATATCAAAGAGCCCGGAGCGCAATTACGCCTTAACCTGTTTGCCATCCACGAAAATCAGCCTGTATTAGTAGATGGAGTACTTACTCTCTTTCACGAATCGTATTCTAATAAAGCAGATGCTTTTGATGCATTAAAATTAGCTAACAGTGGTGAAAACATAGGTATCTCAATCAATAATCAAACATTTACCATAGAACGGCGTAACATGGCCAAAGAAAATGATACATTGTTTTATAATCTGCAAGGAATGAACCGTAAAACTTATCAATTAGAATTGATGAGCGACCATCTTGATCAAAATGAGATAAGGGCTTTTTTGAAAGATAATTATTTGAATACCATTACTCCTGTTAAATCCACAGGCTCTGTCACTATCCCATTCATTATAAACAACGACCCGGCTTCGGGTGCAAAGAACCGGTTCAGCATTGTATTTAATAAACATACTGATGACCTGCTTCCGGTTTCTTTTGTTCATTTAAATGCCTCTGCTAATCATGATAACATTATTGTAGAATGGAAAGTAGAAAATGAAGATAACATGCAGCAGTACGACACAGAACGGTCAACAGATGGATTACACTTTAATACTATCGCTATCGCATCTGCACTTAATCATTCAAAAGCTTCCTATAGTTATACAGATCATTTTCCAGCCGAAGGATATAATTATTATCGCATCAGTAGCCGCGGCAAGGATGAAAAAATAATTTACAGCAAAGTAGTTAAAGTGTATTACTCCAATTTTATGCCTGCTATAAATGTTTATCCTAATCCTGTAAGAAACGGGGCGATCTATCTTCACTTTTCCAATATGCCGGCCGGCCAATATAACTTTAAATTATTGAATTCGTCAGGACAATTGATGTTATCTAAAGTGATCAATTATAAAGAAAAACCTAACCAGCAGCTTTTGCAATTTAATAAGAAAACGCCTCCGGGGATTTATCATTTGGAAATAATAAAACCAGATGGCACGAAGACTATCCTGAACGTTAGTAAATAACCGGGTTTTCCCAAAATGAAGAATACCTTCATGGGCTGCTATTTGTAAATTTGACAAGTAATAATTGTTCAAAATAATGGCAGAAAGTAATATCATCATCTATCAAACAGAAGACGGAAAAACCAGGATAGAAACAAGATTAGAAGATGAAACAGTTTGGCTTACACAGGCCCAAATGGCAGAACTGCTTCAAAAAGGTAGGACAACTATTACTGAGCATATTAGGAATATTTTTGAAGAAAGAGAATTAGAGGAAAACTCAGTTAGTCGGAAATTCCGACTAACTGCATCTGACGGAAAAGATTATTTAACAACATTCTACAACTTAGATGTAATAATATCAGTTGGTTACAGGGTTAAAAGCCATCAGGGGAACAAAGTTTCGCCAATGGGCAACTGCACGGCTCCGGGAATACATAGTGAAAGGTTTTACAATGAATGACGAATTGCTGAAACAGGCAGCGGAGGCAATTATTTTGACGAATTATTAGCCCGTATCCGTGACATTCGTTCTTCTGAAAAAGTGTTTTGGCGAAAAGTGCTTGACATTTATGCCACGAGTATTGATTACGACCCTAAATTGGAAATATCTGTTCTATTTTTTCAAACCGTTCAAAATAAAATGCATTGGGCAGCACATGGACACACGGCAGCCGAAGTAATTTATAAACGAATTGACGCAAATAAACCCAACCTTGGGCTGACAAATTTCAAGGGCGAAAAACCAACAAAACAAGAAACAGAAATTGTCAAAAATTACCTGACGGAAGATGAGCTGAATATATTGAACAGAATGGTTTCAGCATATTTGGAATTGGCAGAATTGCAGGCGTTCAACCGCAAACCAATGTATATGAAAGATTGGATTGACCGCCTTGATGATTTTTTGAAAATGACAGGAAACGAAATTCTTCAACACAGTGGAACCGTCAGCCATCAGCAAGCATTGGAAAAAGCAACCTCAGAATATAATAAGTTCAGAGAACTAAAAAAGAATGAAATTTCATCAGTTGAAAAGCATTTCATTGAACAAATTGAAGCAACTGCCAACAAATTAGAAAGTAAGAAAAAGAAGAAATAGCATATATCATCAACATAGCAAAGCAGGAAAAATTAGTAAAGTGGCATGAGTTCAATATATACATTTTTCACAGAAAAATATAACACTAACGGTAATATTCATACGAAATTTGTGTTCATAAAATTTCAAAAAAATGAAAGGCGATGAACCTGTTACCATTCCCTTATCCGGCGTAGATAGCGAGCATTGCGCTTTGATTGTAGATAAAGGTTTAGACAAAGTAGAAGGAATTAATTCTCATAAAGTAGAACTGAATAATAAAAGGGCTGTCATCAATACCAACGGTGATATCGAAGTGTTGCCACAAGCGGTGAAGGCCATTCGCGATTTAGGTTATGGCGTAGATACCGTAAAAAAATCTTTTCCTGTCCTGAACATGAGTTGCGCCTCCTGCGCTGCAAGTTCACAAAGTGTTTTAGAAAATACACCGGGTGTAATAAATGCTGCCGTGAACTATGCGAATGCTACGGTACAGGTAGAATATATTCCTACTGTTACCAATCCGCAACAATTAAAGGCCGCTTTGCAATCTGTGGGTTATGATTTGATGATTGATGAGAGCGAAGAAGCAAAAGATGCACTGGAAGATTTGCAGGTGAAGAAATTCAAATCCTTAAAAAATAAAACCTTTGGTGCGATTGTTTTATCCGTTCCGTTGGTAATCATCGGTATGTTTTTGATGAACATGCCTTACGCCAATTATATGATGTGGGCGCTTGCCACACCTGTTGTATTCATTTTCGGAAAACAGTTTTTTGTAAATGCATGGAAACAGTTGAAACATTGTTCTGCCAATATGGATACACTCGTGGCGATGAGCACCGGTATTGCTTATCTGTTCAGCGTTTTTAATATTCTTTATCCGCAGTTTTGGTTGAGCAGAGGCATTATGCCGCATGTTTATTTTGAAGCTGCGGGTGTAGTCATCGCATTTATTTTATTAGGAAAATTATTGGAAGAAAAAGCGAAGGGAACTACTTCTTCTGCCATAAAAAAATTAATGGGCCTGCAACCCCAAAATGTTATTGTGATTCACGAAGGCGGCCATCAGATGGAAATAAAGATCGCTGATGTAAAAACAGGTGATACCATCCTGGTAAAGCCCGGAGAAAAAATTGCTGTGGATGGAAAAGTAATTTCAGGAAATTCTTTTGTAGATGAAAGCATGATCAGCGGCGAGCCGATTCCTGTTGAAAAAATAACAGGCGATAAAGTATTTGCTGGCACGATCAACCAGAAAGGAAGCTTTCAGTTCGTAGCTGAGAAAGTCGGCGGAGATACCGTATTGGCGCATATTATAAAGATGGTACAGGAAGCGCAGGGAAGCAGGGCGCCGGTTCAAAAGCTGGTAGATAAAATTGCAGCCGTATTTGTTCCGGCGGTGATCGCTATCGCTGTGCTAAGCATGATTATCTGGATTATTTTGGGTGGCGACAATGGATTAACACATGGTCTGCTGGCTTTGGTTACGGTATTAATTATCGCATGTCCATGTGCGTTAGGCCTGGCTACGCCAACCGCTATTATGGCGGGTATTGGCAAAGGAGCCGAGAATGGAATCTTAATAAAAGATGCGGAAAGTCTGGAATTATCTAAAAAGATAAATACCATTATCCTGGATAAAACGGGAACCATTACTGAAGGAAAACCCGCAGTTACTGATGTGCTTTGGTTAAATAACAATCAACAATATTTACCTCAACTGGTATCCATCGAAAAGCAATCCGAACATCCGTTGGCCGAAGCCGTATCCAATTATTTTAATGAAAAAAATTATTTGCCCGTTCATCATTTTGAAAGTATTACCGGGCTGGGTGTAAAAGCAAATATCAATGGTAAAACATTTTATATTGGAAACGATCTTCTCTTAAAAATAAATAAAATTTCTATTGATGATTCACTAAAACCGGTATCAGAAAAATGGTTGAACGAGGCTAAAACAGTAATTTATTTTTCTGATGAAACACAGGCTCTTGCTGTGATCGCCATTGCAGATACTATAAAAGAAACTTCAAAAGAAGCGGTGCGTCAATTACAAAATGAAAGTATCGAAGTGTATATGCTCACCGGCGATAATGCTGCAACGGCAAAAGCGGTTGCTGCGCAGGCAGGTATTAAAAAATTCAAAGCAGGAGTGTTGCCTGAAGATAAAGCGGGCTTTGTAAAAGAATTACAACAACAGGGAAAGATAGTAGCCATGGTGGGCGATGGTATTAATGATAGTACTGCGTTGGCACAGGCTGATGTTAGTATTGCTATGGGCCAGGGAAGCGATATCGCAATGGATGTAGCAAAGATGACCATTATTTCTTCTGATCTTTTGAAAATCTCAAAAGCGATCAGGCTTTCCCGTTATACAGTAGCCACTATCCGGCAAAATTTATTCTGGGCCTTTGTTTACAACGTCATTGGCATACCGGTAGCAGCAGGGATATTGTTTCCAATAAATGGATTCCTGTTAAATCCAATGATTGCGGGAGCGGCTATGGCACTAAGCTCCGTGAGCGTAGTAAGCAATAGTTTACGTTTAAAGAAAGCACGGATTTAAAAATTATGAGTAAATATTTAAAACATACCGGTATCCCGAATAATATAAGCCAAATCCATAATTATATAACTATCGCGCTTGTATCTGAATTAATTTTACAACAATAAAAAAACAATGGAATTTAAAACAAATATCATGTGCGGCTCTTGTATAGCAAAAGTAACGCCTGTATTAAATGAAGTGATTGGAGAAAATAAGTGGAAGGTGGATATACTCAATCCTAAAAAGATGCTGAGTGTTACCAATACCGGCCTTACTGAAAGCGAGATAATAAAAGCAGTTGAAAAAGCGGGATACAAAGCAGAATCATTGTAGTAGTAGTGACAGGTCGCGACCTGTCACTACTACTAAATTAAAATTTATCTTTGCATTTCATCTATGAAAAAAATTCTTCTTTTCATATTAACCCTTGCCTACGTAGCTTCTTCATCAGGCGCTGTTATTTACATTCATCAATGTATGGGCAAAACGATTGCCTGGGATATTATAGAGAATGAAGGTAATTCGTGTACAAAATGCGGAATGCACAAAAATGCACCGAATGATTGTTGTAAAGACCGTATCAAGGTTCTAAAAATTCACAACGACCAGAATTTTCAAAACACCTGCTTCAGCAAGATCACCTTGCATGATGCGTTACCTATTGATCATTTTTCTTTTTCGTCTTCTGTTGTAACAAACGGCAAAAATAAAACTGGTGAAAACTATACGCCCCCTCACCGAAGTAGTAAAATAAACTACTGCATTTTGTATTGTACTTTTCTGATTTAATACTTTTCAGCCCGCGTTATCATCCTAAAAAAATATTTTTCAGGATAGGCTGTCTTGCCAATAACAACGCATAGAGCCGTTACCCATTAGGCACAAATTCGTGCCCTATTACTGTAGTAAAAAAATCAAATCAGAAAAATGAAAACTTCAATTTATATCAATCTCCGGAAATTGAAAAGTAGTGTTGCTCTATTATTCTATAAATATTTCTTACTGATAATAATCTCTGCCTTTTGTTTTTTAGAATCAAATGCTCAGAGCAACAAAGATTATATTTCTTCTGTTTTTAAAGTTTATGGAGAGTGCATGCAATGTAAACAACGTATTGAAAAGTCTTTAAAAGTCAATGGCATCAAATCTGCTAATTGGGACGTAAAAACGAAAATGCTTAATGTTTCTTACGATTCCTCTGTTTTAAATTTAGCAGCCATTCAATCAAAAATATTGGCTGTAGGCCATGACCTGGAGTTTAAAAAAGCAAATGACGATGTATATAATGCGCTCCCTGAATGTTGCCATTACCGCGAAACAGCAGAAGAGGAACATGTGCAGGCAGACGGTGATGAGCATGCTCATACCATCAGCGGCATAGTGCTGGCAGAAGATAATAAGGGAAACTTTACACCCCTTGAAGGCGCAAGTATTTCCTGGAAGGGTAGCAATAAAGGAACTACTTCGGATAAGCATGGCGTTTTTATGATACCTGAAAATAAAGAAGCATCACAATTAATAGTAAGCTATGCAGGCTATCAACCTGATTCTATAGAAGTAATCGGCAATAGTCAATTGCAGGTGGTGCTTGCAGCAAACGGACAGCTAAAGACGATTACGATCAAAGGCAAACCGAGTCTGTCTTATATTAACGACATTGGCGCTGTTCGCAGCCTGATGATCAGTTCAAAAGATTTATTGAAAGCTGCCTGTTGTAACCTGAGCGAAAGTTTTGAAACCAACCCGAGTGTGGACGTAAGTTACGCAGATGCAGTTACCGGTTCCAAACAAATTCAGTTGCTTGGCCTTGCAGGAATCTATACACAATTAACAGTTGAAAACCTTCCTGGCCCGCGAGGGATTGCAACTCCCCTTGGGCTTAACAGCATTGCCGGCCCATGGATAGAAAGTATTCAATTGAGTAAGGGCACAGGCTCTGTGGCCAACGGTTTTGAAAGTATCGCAGGACAGATAAATGTAGAATTAAAAGATCCTGAAACCAGTGAAAAATTATACCTCAACGGATACGTGAACGATATGGGAAAGACAGATGTAAATCTGAATCTCACTCAGCATATCGGAAATAACTGGTCAACAGTATTACTTCTGCATGATGATTTTTTATACAATAAAGTGGATGCCAATAAAGATGGCTTTCGCGATTTGCCAACGGGCAACCTGTTTAGCGCATTGAATAAATGGATGTATGAAAACCATAAAGGAATCGAAATTCGTTTTGGCGCAAAAGTTTTATTGGATAACAGAACCGGTGGTGAGATGGATTACAACGTAGCTGATAAATTATCAACGGAACATTATGGTTTGGGGATTAAGACCAATCGTTACGAAGGCTTTGCAAAAATAGGCTATTTGTTTCCCGGCAAAAAATATCAAAGTATAGGCTTGCAACTATCAGCTTTTGATCATCAGCAGGATTCTTATTTTGGATTGACAACTTACGACGCGCATCAGAGTAATTTTTATTCCAACCTGATCTATCAAAGCATTATAGGAAATTCAGCTCATAAATTCAGGACAGGATTAAGTTTCAGCGCAGACCACTATAATGAATTTTATAAAACAGAAACGTACAAAAGAAATGAAATTGTGCCTGGTGCATTTTTTGAATATACTTATACGATGAATGAAAAACTAACTGCTGTAGCCGGTTTGCGGGGCGATCATAATAATCTCTACGGATGGTTTGCCACACCAAGATTGAATGTAAGATATGAACCAATCAAGGGGACAATAGTAAGGATAAGCGCCGGACGCGGGCAGCGCACCGCCAATATTTTTGCAGAAAATATTGGCGCATTGGTAAGTGCAAGGGAAGTAAATATCATTTCAGATAATACTAAAAAAGCTTACGGGCTAAAGCCCGAAACAGCCTGGAATAAAGGCATTAGCATTGACCAGAAGTTAAAATTATTTTCAAGAGACGCTACATTGAGCTTTGATTTTTATAGAAATGATTTTACCAACCAGGTAGTTGCAGATATGGAAGATACAAGGAAAATAAAATTTTATAACCTCGGGGGTAAATCTTTTTCAAACAGTTTTCAAAGCGAATTGAATTTCATTCCGGTTAACAAATTGGATGTACGCCTGGCCTATCGCTGGTTTGATGTAAAAACCACTTATGGAAATGAATTGCTGGAAAAACCATTTACCGCCGCTAACAGGGCGTTAGTTAATTTTGGTTACAAAATAAAAAGATGGAAGCTGGATTATACCATCAATTACGTTGGCAGGAAACGTATTCCATCCACTATTGAAAATCCTGTTCAGTACCGCATGAAGGATTATTCGCCCGGTTATATTTCCATGAATGCACAGTTGAGTAAATCATTAGGAAAAAACAAAGCATTTGAAATTTATATAGGCGGAGAAAACCTTACCAACTACTTTCAAAAAAATGTGATTATTGCAGCAGACGAGCCATTTGGCAATTACTTTGATGCTTCCATGGTCTGGGGGCCGGTAAGCGGAAGACTGATGTATGGCGGGTTCAGATACAAAATAAAATAGGATTAGGCGTTTGGCCGGAATAAAATTGAAATTTTAAATAAAATATTCATGAAAATAAAAATCATTTTTTTATCAATACATTTATTGTTTGCTGTAGATCTTTTTGCACAGCATGAACATCACCAGATAGAGAACCCTTCAAAGCCAAAAGACCAAATGATGGATACTATGAAAATGCCTGGCGGAATGCAAATGAAAATGAGCCATCATAATTTACATCATTCCCTGTCAATGAACAGCGCTTTTTCGTTAAACCTTCCGATGAGCCGAAATGGTTCCGGCACCGCCTGGCTGCCCGATGCATCGCCCATGTATGGAACCATGTATCATTCAAAGAATTGGATGTACATGTTGCACGGCAGCATTTTTCTTCGCTACAATAATCAGGATTTTTCCAATAAAGGTTCGCGTGGTAATAATATGATTGACGCGCCCAACTGGCTTATGTTTATGGGACAAAGAAAGGTTAACAAAAATGGATTGTTTCATTTCAGTTCTATGCTGTCGCTTGATCCGCTTACAGTTGGCGGCGGCGGTTATCCGTTATTATTTCAAAGTGGAGAAACTTATAAAGGCAATGCTCTTGTGGACAGGCAGCATCCGCACGATCTGTTTTCCGAACTATCCGCTAACTATTCGCAGGCGCTTTCAAAAAAGTCAGATGTGTTTATTTATCTCGGTTATCCCGGTGAGCCTGCGCTTGGGCCGGTTGCTTTTATGCACCGGCCTTCAGCTTTATCCAATCCTGATGCGCCCATCTCACACCATTGGATAGACGCAACTCATATTACTTTTGGCGTCGCAACATTAGGCTTAAGATATGGGGATTTTAAAATAGAAGGTTCTTCATTTACCGGAAAAGAGCCTGATGAAAACAGGTACGATTTTGATAAGCCTTTGTTTGATTCATGGAGCGGAAGGTTGTCTTACAACCCTTCTGAAAACTGGGCTTTGCAGGTATCGCATGGATTTTTAAAGAACCCCGAAACATTACATCCGGGAAATATCAATCGCACTACGGCTTCTGCCATTTATAGTTTACCATTAAAAAATAATGGCTCATTAAATGCAACGGCGGTTTGGGGAATGAATAAAGCAAAAGATCATGATGGAGAAAATGCTGTTTTGATAGAAGCAGAATGGAGGAAAAATAAACTGGCTTTGTATGGCCGGTATGATTGGGTGCAAAAGAGTTTGGAAGAATTGGCGTTGGATGAAAATGTATATGGCCATGATGCCGTTTTTCCGGTAAATGCATTTACGGTTGGTTTTAATTATGATCTATTTAAAATCGCTAAAGCAAGAGTAGCGGCCGGGAGCCAGTTTAGTTTGTATCACGCAGATAGCAGGTTAGATAATTTGTATGGAAAAGATCCAATGGCATTTGAAGTGTTTTTAAAATTGTATCCTGGAAGAATGTGAATTGGCTAATGCGAAATAATTTTTGACTCCTTCAATTCTTAATTCTTAATTTTTAATTTTTAATTCCATCCTGACCTACCTTTGCCAAGCGTTCAATTAAGTGTCATGAACCCTGAATTAGAATCCATACTTACAGGTAAAGATATTGCACCAACAGCCATGCGGTTATTGGTTTTGGAATATCTTTTAAAACAATCTTCCGCCATTAGCCTTAAAAGCCTTGAAGATGAATTTCAACATTCTGAAAGAACGACACTATACCGCACTTTAAAAACTTTTGAAGAAAAGGGATTGATTCATCACATCAAGGATGGCTCGGGATATACAAAGTATGCCTTGTGCAGCAGCAACTGCAAAGAGGGCGATCATCACGATCTGCACGTACATTTTTATTGTAATAATTGTAAGGAAACCTTTTGCCTCTCTTCTTATAAAATACCCAACATCAATCTTCCCAAAAATTTTCAACTTGAAGAGCTTGACCTTATTGTAAAAGGTATGTGCGATAAATGCAGCGCTGTTAAACAGATGGCAGAAAACGATACGCTATTGATCAGGTAATTGATCATCATCGCTGCTTCGGGTTTTAAGAAATATTATATTTACACTATGGCAAAGCAACAAATTACTAAAGACTACAAAGCTTTCTTTACAGAGATAAAAGAGAAAATATACCAGGCACAATACGAGGCGATGCGTAAAGTAAACAAAGAACTCATCAGCCTGTATTGGGATATTGGAAAACTGATAGTAGAAAAACAAAAACAGTTTAAGTGGGGAAAATCAGTAGTAGAAACTTTAGCAAACGACCTGCAAAAAGAGTTTGCGGGAATGGATGGGCTGTCCAGCCGTAATCTGTGGCTGATGCGCAAATTTTATAATGAATATACAAAAGATACAAAACTGCAACCATTGGTTGCAGAAATAGGATGGAGCCATAATATCATTATTATTGAAAAGTGCAAAGACCCTTTGGAAAGAGAATTTTATATGAAGATGACCAGCCTATCGGAGTGACCACTTATAAAGTATCGCCTATACTACCAAAAGATTATAAGAAATATTTGCCTTCGCCTGAAACAATAGCAGAAAGCTTATCCGAAATATTTGACAGCTTTGGAAAGAATGAAGAGTAATGTCCAAATGATTGTGCATACTTCAAATCTCTTTTTTAAAGGTATGTACGATAAATGCAATTGAGTTGCATGCACTTTCAAAGTAGCTTTGAAGTGTGGAAAAGACAAAAATAAATCTTGATATTATTTTACCGGAAGTGCCGGATGAAAGAGATGTATGTGTGTCGCGTGTAATAGAATCTATTGAAAGCAAAAGAGGTATTGATACCATACATATCATTCCTCCGGAAGAAAACAAAAAAGCCCGGTTATGTTTTCACTATGATCCATCCTCTATCTCAATTGATGAAATAGAAGAGTTAGCAAAAGAATCGGGAGCTGAAATAACCCAACTGTACGGGCACTTGCTGATACAGGTTTCCGGCATTCGCCAGCCACGCCATGCAAGAATTGTAGAAGCGGATATCAATGAAGTTCCCGGTGTGATAAATGTTTCTGTTTCCGGAACAGGATTTATTCAGTTGGAATATGAAAAATCAAAAACATCTGAAGAAGAAATTAAAAATGCTATTACCGGTTTTGGGTTGGAAGTAATAAATGTTGATAATTTTCGTGAAAATAAAAATAAGAACAAACAGGATTATCATCATCATATTGTAAGACATGAAAAAAAATGTGAAGAAAAGAAGCACGAACATCAACATAAAAAGGGGAAAGAGGTTCATGGCGTTTCCTGTTGCGACCATACGCATACAGGGATATTTGGTGAAAAAACAGAATTAATATACAGCCTTATTTGTGGCGTCTTTCTCATAGTGGGTTTTGGACTTTCTTTTATAAAAGGAATATCACTAATAATCCCAATCAGCTTTTACATATTGGCTTATTTCTTTGGTGGTTTTTATACTGCTAAAGAAGCTATTGAAGGCATTAGCAAAAAACAATTTGAAATAGATTTTTTGATGTTGGTTGCTGCCGTTGGCGCCGCTATTCTCGGGCATTGGGCTGAAGGATCTTTATTATTATTTTTATTTAGCCTGGGGCATTCTTTAGAGCATTACGCTATGCAAAAGGCACGCAAATCCATTGCAGCTCTTACAGAGCTAACTCCTAAAACAGCTTTATTGAAAACCGGTGAAAGCTTTAAAGAAATAAGAATTAAAGATCTAAAACCAGGAGATACAATTGTAGTAAAACCCCATTCTGCCATTGCCGCAGATGGTATCGTAGTAAATGGAAGTAGCAGTGTGAACCAGGCGCCCATCACGGGTGAGAGTATTCCTGTAGATAAAATAGCTGTTGGAAGTTATGAAATGCAGAATATTAAAGATGCGGATAAACTGGACGAAAAATACAGAGTATTTGCGGGTTCTATAAACGGAAACCAGGCGCTAAGTATTAAAGTAAGCAAGCTATCTACCGATTCTACTTTGGCCCGCTTGATTCAACTGGTAAACGAAGCTCAAACTCAAAAATCGCCTACTCAAAACTTCACTGATAAAATTGAAAAGTATTATGTGCCCGGAGTCCTCATTTTGGTAGGAATTTTATTGTTTGCTTTTCTAATACTTGATGAATCATTTGGCCAAAGCTTTTACAGAGCTATGGCGGTTTTAGTTGCGGCAAGCCCATGCGCACTTGCCATTGCCACGCCAAGCGCCGTACTCAGTGGAATAGCACGGGCTGCACGCGGTGGTGTACTTATCAAAGGAGGAGGGCCTTTGGAAAAATTAGGTTCAGTAAATGCAATTGCTTTTGATAAAACGGGTACACTCACAGAAGGTAAACCCGAACTTACGGGTGTTCATCCATTGAATGGAATGAATGAGGAACAACTTTTATCTATCATTATTGCTGTGGAAAAACTAAGCGATCATCCATTGGCAAAAGCCATTGTAAAAGGTAGCATGGAAAAATTGAGATATGATGTGCCACCTGCACACAATGTAAAAGCCTTAACAGGTAGAGGTATAAAAGCAGTATTTGGAAACAGCATCATTCATATTGGCAACAAAGAATTATTTACAGAAAAAAATGATCAATTACCTAATGATGTAAAAGATAAGATGAATGCCTTTGAAACAGAAGGCAATACAACAATGTTGGTGCAGCAAGATGAAAAATTCATCGGTATTATCACCCTCATGGATGTGCCGAGAAAGGATGCTAAAGAAACTTTAGCTCGGTTATATCAATCAGGTATCAGAAAAATGATCATACTCACCGGCGATAATCAAAAAGTAGCAGAAGCCATCGCTGAAAAAACAGGAATTACACAGGCCCTGGGTAGCCTGATGCCGGAAGAGAAAGTCGCTGCCATTGAACAATTGCAGGCCAGCGAAGGACATGTTGCGATGATTGGCGACGGCGTAAATGACGCACCTGCAATGGTCAAAAGTTCTGTAAGCATCGCGATGGGAGCAGCGGGCTCCGAGGTAGCTTTGGAAACCGCAGACATTGCATTAATGGCCGATAAATTAAGTAATCTTCCTTTTGCTATCGGGCTCAGCAAGAAAGCCAGCAGGATCATTAAGCAGAATCTTGTTATCAGTTTAGGCATGGTAATAATTTTAATACCACTCACTCTCACCGGCTATGCTACTATTGGCCCCGCCGTTGTTGGCCATGAAGGATCTACCTTGATTGTAGTGTTCAATGCATTGAGATTACTGGCTTATAAGGCCGGAGTGTGAAATAAAAACCTCATATTAAATTATTTTTTTTTACGTAATCACCACTTCAAGAAATATTATTCGAGCTAATCAAACTGCAGGCGATTTTCAGGAGAGAGGTTTGGATGTTCATGCTATGGAGCTTGATCAAAGTGATCACCATTGCGTGATGTAATTAAAGCAACAGATCATTAAAGAATTTGGAAGGCTGGATGTGTTCGTCAACAATGCTGTGGCGAGGCCAACGGCGGGATATGATGTGCCCATTGAACAATTTTCAGAATCAATGAAGATCAACGCCACAGGTATGATGGATATCCTGCGTGAAATGTCTGGCCTCATTGTTGAATCCGGTGGCGGATCAGTAATAAATATCAGTTCAATGTTCGGAATATTCGGCCCTGGCCTTAGCAACTACGAGGGAACAGATATGGGCAACTACCTCCCACCCGATTATTTTTTTTATAACGCAGGGATAATATAAAAGGCCCGATAGTACTGCTCGCCTCAGAAGCAGGCGCATATATAAATGGTGAAAACATATTGATGGATGGCGGAATGCATTCCTAAGAGCCAGTGAGAAAAAAGATAATTCCCATACATCATAAACAAATTCTTTATGGTTTAAAACAATTAATTTTACTTTGTATATAAATCCCAAAGATTTGAACCTTTAATCACCGTTTTTATTGGCTAACTATGAGTACACTTTCGGCAATGGCTTTTCCATATCCTGTTTTGTTTTATCGCTTATATTTAAATTTTAAATGTTATTTGAATGAAACAGGCATTAATATGGAAGAAACAGGCAAAAAATCATTACCATTTTTCAATTAAACCTTACGCGAATGCAACAATGCGTTTTAATTTATGATGATGACATCGAAATACTAAAAGTATGTAAGGTAATTCTTGAATCACAGAATTATCGTGTAGAAATCTTGCCGAGTTGCGAAAATATCCTTGATGATATTGATACCATGAAGCCTGATATCATCCTTATGGATCTATGGATACCACAGACAGGCGGTGAGAATGCAATCAGGATGATGCGTCAAAATCCACTGACAAATCATATCCCTGTTATTCTGTTTTCAGCAAATGATGAAATAGAGAAGATCAGTAAAAGAATTAATGCAAATGGTTTTTTGAAAAAACCCTTTGACATTATTACACTTCGCCAAACTGTTAAGAATTTTCTCACGTAAAATTTATCTTTATTTGTTCCAATCATGGAGCATTCTTCTTAATACAATTATTTGCCCGGTATGATAGCTGTTATGATCAGCTAATACCAGGGCTTCCTTGAAAAGGCTCTGGCCGCTTCCATAGCTAAAAGGCTTGTAAATATCTTCTGCTGTTGACATCAATTCGACAAAGGCTGCTCTATCCGCTCTTATCTGGCGAATACAATTTTCCCATTCCTCCTTTGATGCCGGTTTTATTTCAGATGGCCAATATCCATCAGGCCATTCAGGCGATATATATTTTGCATTACGTGAAAATTCCAGGATATCCCATTGGGCAATACAAATATGATCTGCCAATTGCCAGATAGTGTAGGGCAAACCAGCAACTTTTTTTCCCAATAAATCAAAAGCAACTCCATCCAAAGCCTCGTCTAACGAAACATGGGCGTTACCTTTATTTAACAGGCCAGAAAGATTTGAAATAACAAGATCAGTAGTTTTCTTTTCTGTTTGCATTGTTCGATTTATTATGGTGAAATGATTTTTATATGTCGTTCGATTTTAAAAGTAGCCGGCGGGACGCCGGCTACAGCAGGCCGCTGCGGTTGGCGTCCCGCCAACCGCAAGAAGGCGAAACAAAATTCTTTCCAGACAACTTCTAAAAGATATTATTTTTTACTCTCAATTTCCTTTCCAAAAACTACAAAATGTTGGCTATCTATAAAAAAATAATTATGCCCTGTAATGTTTTACAAATAAATTATACTCTTTAAAAATGGTATGCTTCTTATCTTCGCACCCAATTTTATTTTTTGAGGCCTTATAATTTTTGTAATTACGAACGCATCAAAGTAATTCTAAACAATTTTTTAAGATGAAAACACATCCAAATACGCAGGCAATACGTATTCAAACGCCTCGTACTAATGAGATGGAGCACAGCACTCCTTTATTTCTTACATCCAGTTTTTGTTTTAATGATGCCGAAGAAATGCGTGCCACCTTTGCCGGAGAGTTAGACAACAACATTTATTCACGTTTTGAAAATCCGAACGTACAGGAATTCATTGATAAAATGTGCGCCCTCGAAGGCGTCGAAGCCGGCTTTGCTACGGCTTCCGGCATGAGCGCTATTTTCGGTTGCTTTATGACTTTTTTAAATAGCGGCGACCATTTGTTAAGCTGCAGTTCTATATTTGGTTCTACACATACTATCATTACCAAGTACTTTAAAAGGTGGGGCATTAATTATTCTTATGCTGACCTGAATCATCCTGATTCATGGGAATCTTTGATAACTCCTGATACCAAAATGATCTTTGTAGAAACTCCCACTAATCCAGGGCTGGATATTGTAGATATGGAATGGCTTGGTAAGTTATCAAAAAAGCACAACCTGATCTTAGTGGTGGATAATTGTTTTGCTACTCCCATTTTACAAACTCCCGCAGACTATGGTGCAGACCTCATATTGCACTCGGCTACCAAATGGCTTGATGGCCAGGGCCGCGTAATAGGCGGTGTAATAGTAGGTAAAAAAGATCTGATCCACGAGATTTATTTGTTTTGCAGAAATACAGGCCCTTCCATGTCACCGTTCAATGCGTGGATACTTAGCAAAAGCCTGGAAACACTCGATGTACGTATTCAAAGACACTGTGATAATGCTGAGGCGCTTGTAAATGCACTTTGGGGTCATCCTAAATTGAACAGCATCAAGTATCCCTTTCATTCTTCACATCCTATGTATAAGGTGGCTAAAAAGCAAATGAAAAGAGGCGGTGGGCTGGTAACATTTGATATTAAAGGTGGCCTTGAAAGTGGCAAAAAATTTTTGGATGCATTGCAAATGATCAAACTGACCTCTAATTTAGGTGATACACGAAGCATTGCTTCTCATCCTGCTTCTACTACACATGCCAAGCTAACACCGGAAGAACAACTGGCTGTGGCCATCACACCAGGATTGGTACGGATATCTGTAGGGCTGGAAAATATAGAAGATATTAAGGCTGATATTTTGCAGGCGTTGGAAAAGTGCTAAGTAAATTGTAGTAAAATAAAAAAGTTATCCCAATTAAATTTTTTAGAATAATCTTACTCTCCTATATTTGCAATCCCAAAAATAAGGGAGCATAGCTCAGTTGGTTTAGAGCATCTGCCTTACAAGCAGAGGGTCCGCGGTTCGAACCCGTGTGCTCCCACAAAGGCCTCACAGAAATGTGAGGTTTTTTTATGGCTTGAAGATAAATATTTAACCAATACGAATTTAACTGATTTTCAATTTGTTATGAGCCTAATGCCTTGATGAAACTGGTTATCTTTTTATTTTTTTACCATCTTTGCAGGATGATTTTTCTTAAAAACTTCCACGGTATTCATCTTCCTAAATCGGCTTTTTTTGAAATTTGCAAACAATTTGCAAACAAACGCCATCTAATAATTTGCCCAATCGATTTGAAAACATTTAAAGGAAAAGTGAAAGAACTAATAGCAGTAAAGATAAACTATTTTAAAAAAATACCGGTAAAATACCGGTAAATAAATATTTGAGATATCACAATCAATCAACTATTCTAAGCAATTTCTTGTCTTAATGTTTCAAAGCGCGAGCTAAATTTTAACTGACCTATTTTATTTTCCTTGATATACTTTATCACTTCTGTTTTATCAAAATAAACCCGGCCTCTTTGTTTATGAGAAGGTAAACCCCTTTTTATCCAATCAGTTAAAGTCGGAAGCGATACTCTTAGAAACTTTGCTATCTCTTTTCGGTTAAGCAAATTTCCTTCATTTTGCTCATTCTTCAATTCTTCTTTCGAAAATTCCTGAAGAAAATCTTTTACTGCTTCTTTAATCCATCTCTTAAAGTCGTTTTCATTCGGAATAAATAATGTTTCCATAAAGTCATAATTTAAAGGTCATATTTTCATTTTCCCAATACTTTTTGTGATACGATTTTTTCATTAAAGTTGGCCCCATTTTCAATTGCGAGTAAGTTCGAAATAAAATTATTTAATTCAGTACCGATTTATTTCGTTTAATACTTTTGGAGCTGCCCAAACGTTTCTTTTTTAGCAATCCACTGCCAGATGAAGTGTGGTTATCTTTTTCTATTTCGCTAATTTCTGCATTAGCTATCTCTTTCCTTTTTGCCTGCATCTGCTTTTCCAGCCAACGATTTTGTAAAAACCTATATGCCTCATCTACTGATATGCCTGTTTGGCCTTCAACAAAATAAAACCGCTGGCTCACTTCGGATTTGCTTTTTAAAGGGCTGATATTCCCAAACAAATCCTGGTATGGAATACCAGCCCAATATTTTAGTTTAAGCCCTACCGAAACAGTTTTACCATCTTCCGATTTCTCTAATTCAGTAAGAACTTCTATCACCGATTCAACTTTCTGTTCTTTTTCCCAGCTTGTCTTATCTTCCAAATTCAATTGCTTTTTTGTAACAAAATCGAAAGCACTTTTCCAATCTATTTCTGTCATTGATTTTTCCAGGTTAGAAGTATTGATGCCATTAATGGTAGCATCAATTAAAGGCATTTCCTTTTGAAGTACAGCATCATAATACGACAATACATACGTGCCTTGCCTGACATCCTTTTCAAAGAATAGTTGAAAGCTTAACCTGTCTTTAGCCTTCTCCATTTTTTGAGAAAGGATAAAATTTTCAGGTTTAAAACTAATTCGCTTTAACAATGAATAGCCTGCATTTTCAAAACCTAATGATTGCAATTGCTCCATTAAAGCTGAAATATTCTCAATATTCATGATGCTAATTTTAAAATAAAAAATGGGTTTTAAATTTCTGTTAAGTTACCCCTAAACCTTTTTTACTGCGTTCTCTTTTCTTAGGTAAAAGCGTTTTATCATTTTTCTTTTCTACCTTTTCTTTTTCTGGTTTAACTTCCTGCTTTAACTCTTTTTTTTTATCATTTCCCATTTCTTCTTTTACCGCCATGTTGGCTTCGGTTTTTCCGACAGATTGATACATCTCTACTGATTCTTTTGCCACCAAGTTCATATTAGAATCATACAGATTTACCTTTTTGAATTGTGGATCGGCTTCAATAAACATTTTATGACTGCTTCCATCTTTTTCAATAGTAACAGATTGCACATTCCCTTTTTGAAGGGATTGCATTAAAGCCTTTTCCTTATCTGGTTCTTTCAAATCCGTTATGGGGAATTTTTCAACTGCCGCTTTCAAATCAAAGCCATACTTTTCATGAAATTGTTTTACTTCAAAATTGTTGTTCTTGCCTTTGTTTTCAAAGTCAAGCTGCAACCAGGCTTTGTATGGCTGCCCTTCTTTTGTTACTAGATCTTTATGCACTGACCGGCCATCCAATAGGTTAAAGGCCTCTTTTCCAGTAACTCCTTTGCCTTTATTCAGGTAAAAAGTTTGATCAGCCTTTTCGCCGTTGCCTTTTTCAAGCGATGCATGATAATTATTAAAGAAATACATGTCTGAAGTATCTGACTTGCGGAAATTCATTGTCACTTCAAAAGGCTTTTTATTTATCTCTGCCTTATAATGCAATTGAAAATCCGCTTTGCCTTCATTAAGGTTTTTCTCTAAATCTGTTTTCATATTTTCACCAAAGCCCATGTATTTGAGATTATCACTCAAGTACTGAAAATTTTCGTTGTTCATAATGTTTGTTTTTAATTGTGAATTAAATATTGATTGTTGTTTTTCTATATTCTCTATTAATGAATCAGTGAAAGCATTGCCTTCATAATTATACAATCCATTTATATCGGGATTATTGACCAAGTCCTTTCCTGCATTTTCCAGGTAAGGAATTTCTTTAAAGATGTCTAAAATGGAATTAAAATAGATGATATGATATGCATCGCTATCACTGAAATTATTATTTGCAAACTCCTTCGCTTCGTTTTGCAATTTGAAAAACTGGACATCTTCTTTCTCTATAAAGTAAAGGGACTGGTTATAAACCATCCAGTGCTCATCTTTGGATAAAGCTGTATTTGCAAGTTCTAATACCTCGTCTGATATTGGGTGTTCGTTGTTCATTTTAAATCAGGCAATGGTATTGCTTTCAGAATGTCTTTGTTATTCAGTTTCATCATCAGATGCCTGCCTCCATTCTTTTCCATTATCTGTATGCCCATAAATTTTTTATCGGGGATCGTGAATTTGTCCAGGGCAACAACAATAACATTTTGATTAAAAGATTTTACCTGTTTTATATTGCCAGAAATATGCAACGGCTTTAATTCATTTTCCTGTACCGCAGTCCGTTTACCTTTCTTTTTATCACGGATGTAAAACCGCAGTACTTCAATGTCATAATTAATCGGGCTATTGTTTTTAATTCTTATTTGATAATAAATAATGTCATCTTTTATATAGGTTCCAATAACTGCCGCATCTATATCCCAACTATTGTCTCTTACACCCCGCAACGTTCGCTGGTTATCCATGATGGCGTTGGCATAAGTAGCCATTGTGGCCTTTTTGTTCTCAGGCAAATTGTAAACCCATATTGCAGGTTTTTCTTCGTAGTTAATTACAAAAGTGTAAACACTGCCGTCCTCTGTTACCACACTAAGGTTTGTTTCAGAAAAGTTTTTTTCAGAAGCCTTTACCAATAAAATATTGTCCGCTTCTTTTACCTGCTGAACCATTATATCTTTTGTACCCCTATCCACATGCCGGATTGAAAATGGAAATACCAGGCTGGTTGTTTTATCTGTTGAGATACATAACGAGGAAGTTTGTGCCATTGCCGAAACGAATAACCAGCAAGCACAAATCAAACACACTAATCGTTTCATAAAATTTGTTTTAATTGCCTGCCTGTCGGCAGACAGGTTTATAATTATTGTTGAATACTTTTATCTCTTAGCAGCACTTTATATCCTGCCTTCACTAATACTTTTATTTGCTTCACTTTTTTGCTGAGTAAAGATTTAGCAGCATTAATACCAGTGGCTGCAGCCTGTGCTTTAAATGATGGATCCATTGAAGTAAGTTCCAATTGCTGTAAGCCATTATCTGTAGTTTGCCTGGAAACATCCCTTGAAATAGCGCCGGGAATATATATGCCGGGAAGGCCATCCATATCATACACTTCCAGTTTAACTGGAAACAGCGAATTGTTATTACGGATTGAGTTGATATTTATTTCAAGTCGCTCATCATTTAATTCAGCAATACCAAAAACAAAATTGCCTTTTGGAATTGAAGAACCGTTTATATAAATATCATTCAGCAGACGCATCTTTACTACAGCGCCATTTACTAAAGTTTGTGTCTGATGAACTACGGCTTCAATAGTATTTTGTTCTTCGGAATCTGCATCCTCTTCTACACTGAAAAATCTATTTTCAGCATCCTTTTTACTCTTGCCGGTATCAAGCAAACTGATATTATCTTTCACTGATTGTCTGGTAACTATAAAAACTTGTTCCTTGTTCTTCAATGATTTTTCTTTGAGTTTTTCCTTTACTCTATCAGGATGCTGTATATCTAATATTTTTTCCAGCGTTCCATTTAACTGCTGCATTTCCGGATCTGCCTCAGCGCTGCCATTCATCTGCTGCATCATATCCTGTAGCCTGTCAACTTCATTGGAAAACTGTTCATTACTATCGTCATTTATAGTAGGCTGATTGGAATTATTATCGGTTTGGGAACCAATATCAGGCTGATTAATTTGTTTATTAATCTCATTTAGCTTTTGATAAATCCGTTGCTCGTTAGCATCAGCAGTTTTATTGTAAGGGGATTGATTCAATCCACTATACAAAGGTGGGGTACTTATCAAATTTCCGGTGGCGGAAGTGATGGTATTGTTTCTGCTGATAATGGAATCTTTATAATAAGGATCATTACGTAAAAGTTCATCCCGTTTTAAAGAATCGGCATCTGCTTCATTGTAAAATGAAAGCTTATCTGCATTTTTATCATCTTTAAAAATGGCATCGGGCAGTTGCAGATTTAACCCCTTACTATTATCTGTAAGATTGTCTTTTGAAGGGCCTTGTCCTCCACCTAATGCCCAGAATCCCATTGTTATAAATGGAATAATTAATACGGGCAGGACCAGCATCATTTTCCTTTGTCTTAAAAACTTAGCTGAATGTTTCTCTTTCATTGTTTTATTTTTTTTGTGAATAATAGGATTGTTCAATTAGTATGAGGCTGTCAAATAAACCAGGACTTTCCTTTAGAAGATTGGGATGTGTGCGCTTATATTCCTGTACTTTTTGAAATTCGTTTTCTGTAATTATAAATGCTTCATCCTCTTTATAAACATTTTTAGGAACTGTAATTGATTTAGGCATAAGCCTATTAGAGTTTGCTCCCGTTTTAAAAGAGCTTACCATTGCTGCAATGCTCAATCCTCCAAATACCAGGCAGACCGCATAAAGAAAAATCCATTGTTGCTTTTGTTTCCATTTGTTGGTCAGGCATTCCAAAGTATTCGCAAACCAACGTTGTGATTTTAGTATTCCATTTGCAATGCCGGTAGCTGCTTTATCAGGTATGTTTACCTGGGCTTCCTTTCTTTTAAATAGTTTCATCGGTTCTCTGTTTTAATGTCCTTATTTTCCAGTGTTTTCCATCGTTCGATCAAAAAGCCATGAGGGTTATTATCTGAACGAGAGACGTTTCTTAAATAACCCTGGGTAATTAAATTCCGGGTAACAATACTATTGGGCCTAATTATCTTTTCTGTACCATAACAATGAAAGAAATAAGGCTCCGACTTAATATTTACTGTAATGCTATCAATAGAAATTTGCTGACTTATATTACCTGCGATAATGTTAGCGTAATAACCTGTTTCTTTTAAATTATTGTATTGCTTTTTTGCTGAAGCATCTGCCATATACAGGGCCTTTGAAATATTTCTTTCTATCACTTTATCATCCGGGTCAAGGGTGAAGAAGTAGGTATGAAATAAACTAATATGGCTCTTAGCTTCCACCAATAAGTTATCTTTTCTTTTAGAAGCGAAAGCTTCCATAGCCTGGTCGCCAGCGAGTATGTATATTTTATCCTGTACCCTTGCGGACAATTCATAACTTTTATACAACACAAAACCGCATAGTAAAAAACAACCCGCCACAACAAGAAATGTGAACACTTTAATGTGCCTGAATGACGAATCAATATTTTTTGTTTCTTTAAACATAGCTTACAATTTTCCTGATAATTTATCCTGCATGTAGCCATTTGACTTGCTGCCACCATTTTCATTAAAATAGCTGCCGCTTACTCCATTAGAAGCCATACTGCCAACTGTATTTGACCTGGCATTCCCAAAGGCATCAGCAACCATACCTGCGCCTGACGAGGCTGTATTTATAATATTCCTGGAACTTTTTGAGGTTAAACTTGTCACCTTATAAAGCAACGTATTACCACCACCGGCGTGAACAATATAATTTGCTACACTCGGCACGGTAAAGTATCCTATAATACCAATAATCATAAAGATTAAGTACGAGGTATCCGTTGGAGAAAAGAAAGTATCGCCATAATCCTGCACTTGGGCAATATCTACCTTCAGCATATTTTCCTGAATCTTTCCAATGATGCTTCCGAAGATATTTGAGACAGGCAACCAAAGAAAGATATTGATATATCTCGCTATCCAAACAGTGAGCGTATGTTGGAAACCATCAAAGACTGCTAGGCCAAAAACAAGCGGGCCTAATATGGCAAGCACGATTAAATAAAATGTCCGGATAGTATTAATACAAAGTGATGCTGCTTCAAATATTACTCCCAACACTTCACTCATCCATTGTTTAACGGAATTGCGAAAGTTGTAGGAAGCTTTGGCCATAGCAAACTTTATATCATTTCCTACACTTGCGAAGAACCCTTCTTTCGATGGGTCTTCGTTTGGGTGTGTGTACTTGTACCATTTATCCCTGTCGCCACTACCAGTTTCGCCAACATACATTTTCCACACATCTGATTTCTTTATAGCTTCTTCTTTCTTCTGTAATAAAACTTCAATGGCTTTATCAGAATCAGTAACCATTGCTGCCGTTCCGGTAACAGTTGGATTCATAACACCATTGATCATTGCAATAACTGATGGGAAAATAATAACCGCAAAGCCCAACACAAATGGGCGGAACAGAGGATAGAAATCTATTGGCTCAGCATTAGCGATATGCCGCCATACACGACTTGCAATATACCAGGTGGCTGCAAACCCTGCAATGCCACGACCAACACCAATCAGCTTGCTGCACAAAGGCAGCATCTCTGTATATAACCTTTCTAATACCTGGTGCAGGCTTTTAATGTCATCTGCAAAGCCTGCACTTTGAGCAAATACTATATTAGGTATTATTACTGCCATTGCTGTTGCGGCAATTATTCTTACACACTTTTTCATACTCACTATTTAATTGCATTTACACTATAATGCGTTCAGCTTCTTAGATACTTTTGTATCTATCATTTCTCTTCCCCTTTGCATTGCAAGCACATTGTTTTCATTGTTAAAAGTTCTAAGGAAAATTAATTTGTCGCCCATGTCAATGTATATCCTGTCAATCGCATTCAATCGTTCATCATCACTCATTCTCAATTTTCCTGCGGTTATTACCATTGTCAATTCATCCAGATTTTGAAGGCTTTTATTAAACAGGTTCGAATACACATTATCCATGTACTTTATTTCATTTGCATTGAAAAGATTGGATGCATCGAACCTTCTAAACGCCGATTTGTATTCCTTAACCAATTGAGTTTGAAAACTAATAATCTCTCCAATTTTTTTATACTTTCTCACTGTGGGACTGACCTGCATCAGGCCATCTAAAAAAGCCTCATGCAGATTAAAATTTCCTTTAGAAATATCTTTGATAGCGTTGTAACCATTGCTTACAATGTCATAACCCTTTTTCATGTTACTAAGTACCTTTTTTAGTTGCGCCAGCTTTTCGACATTCAGTAATAGCTGCTTAATTTCATTAGACTGAGCTACGACCTGTCCTGAGAAAGAAAATAGGATTACCCATACAATCACAATGCACTTTTTCATTTTAATCCGTTTAATTTTTTAGAAATAATTATATCATCTTCCTCATTACTTCGCTGGATGGATAAACCTGCTGCATTATTGATAAATGCCCTGGCAAATTGTTGTTTATCCTGCATATCAACGTATATCTTGTCTATTGCTTTGATACGTTCATCATCTTTCATCTTGAGGTTTCCATTTGTAATGAGGCTCAACAATTCGTCAAGGTTTTTTGCACAGTGAGATAATAGCTTATCGAATACGCTTTGTAAATAGCTAATCTCTGATGAAGTAAAATGATGATTGTTCCTAAAGCTTTTGATGACATTGCCTGACTGCTTTGCAATGCTTACCTGCATATTAATAATGCCGGACACTTTTTTATATCGCTTAATTTGAGGATTGACAGTTACCAATGAAGAGAAGTAATTACTATGTTGGAGTAAGTCGCCATTCTTAATACTTTTGATTGTATTAATTCCATTTTTAGCGATTGAGTATCCTTTAGATAAACAGCCTGAATAAACCTTCAGCGCTGCTATCTGTTGAAGCAAGTATTTTTTCTGAGTTGCTTTTTGCCGGAACCATTCGGGCCAGGTTTGTGCAGACAGGTTTTCTGCACACAATATCATAATAGATATTATCAATAATTTTTTCATTATCCTCATTTTCATTTTCACTAAAAATTATTACTCTATTCCGTAGAGTTTCTTCACTACATCAATATCATTCTTTTCTTTTGACCGTTGTAAACTTATAATGATGTTTTGCTGGTTGAACTGTCGCAGATCAGTAATATTTTGCTCAATATTATTCCCGGCGGTATGAATTATTTCTAAGCGTTTTGCGTCTGTCATCTGCGTAGCAAAGGCATCAATCACTAATTGAATTTGGTCAATATTCTTAATACTTTCATCCAATATGCCGGTATATACTTTTTGCATATAGTTGAGTTCATCTGCTGTAAAATTTTTGTCCTGTTTAGAAAGGTTAAATGCTCTCGAGTATTCCTGTACTAACTGAACCTGCTTTTTAATAATATCTCTCACTGCCTGGTAAGAACTGATTGCATTTTTAACCTTCCACAACTCATCAAAATATTTGGCATACAGCTCCTTTTGCTTTTTAGCCCAGTCACTGATTTCTGTCAATTTTAGTTTTGACATTTTATTTTCCAAAGTCTTCTGTGCATTCTGCAACCAGATGGTTTTATTTTGTAACCGTTGAATTTTTAAATCCACTGCCTTGATTATTTTCTTTACAGCCGTTTTAATAATTTCTGAAATCGGTATTTGTGCATTGGTATGTTGTATTGGCGAAATGCTTATTGACAAGCCGATGCTAACGATGATTAATATTTTTTTCATACTCCACATTTTCATTTTCACAACTATATTTCACACTAAGAGTTGCACATATATTTACAAACCACTTATCTTCTTATAAGTCGTCTCTCCAAATTGCAGGGTAAGTTTATTACTGTCCCAAATAAACGTTTTTCCATCCTTTAATTCTGTGAGTATATGCTTATCTGCATTGTATTCTGATGTCCAGGTATCGGTAAGTATTTCTTCTGGAAATATTTTGCCATCCATTGTTTTGATAACGCCTGAATGCCTGGTGATTTGATAAACGCCATTTCCATCATTTGCTTTTTTGACGATTAAGGTGTCTTCCGTTTTTGCGAATTCGTGTTCAAAGGAAGCAATGTAAACGCCCTCTAACGCAGTGTCATCTTTAGAGCTATTACAGGCAGAGGCTATAAGTATAAAGCAAAAAATTAAGTTCTTCATAATATTTTAAGTTGTTAATGATGCAATACCTTTTTCAATACTTCCAAACTTCAAAGCCGCAGCTTGTACTTTTACTTTCTCTTTTTCCTCTGTTGTATAAGCCAGGTATTCCTCCGGTGAAACTTCTGTCCGGTACACTTTACTTAATACGCCACCTAATGATATAAACACTTCCTTGTACTTTTTTGTCGGATCATTAGCCTTATTGATGCTCAACACCAAAGCCTTTTCTTTTTCTGTCAATCCCAATAATTCCTGAATTAAATCAAACTTATTTTGATACTTACTTTGGTCTAATAAAATCTTACAGTCACTGTTATTAATGATGGCTTGTTTAACAACCGGTGAACTGATAATATCTTCTACTTCCTGCGTTACCACAATCGCTTCGCCAAAAAACTTTCTTACAGTTTTAAAAAGATACTTGATGTATTCAGCCATTCCTTCCTTTGCTATAGCTTTCCAGGCTTCTTCAATCAATATCATTTTACGGATGCCTTTCAGCTTTCTCATTTTACTGATGAATACTTCCATGATAATAATTGTTACCACAGGAAATAATATCGGGTGATCTTTTATATTATCCAACTCAAACACGATAAATCGCTGCTGCAATAAATCCAGATTCTCTTTTGCGTTCAACAGATAATCAAATTCGCCACCCTTGTAATATGGTCGCAAGACATACAAAAAATTAGAAACATCAAAGTCCTTTTCCTTAACATTATCGCCTTTCAGTATGCTTACAAATTCGTCTTTCAAAAATTCATAAAACGTATCAAAGCAGGGAACTAATTCTGTATTCTTTTCGACCTTATCAAAATACAATTGCAGCGCATTTGAAAGCGCAACGTATTCGCTGCGGTTATAGGTTTCATTATCCTTTTTCCATAGTGCAAGTAAAAGGGTTTTTATGCTTTCCTTTTTTTCTGTATCTAAAGTATCTCCTTCTTCAATATAAAAGGGGTTGAACTTGATTGGTTTGGTTTCTGAATAAGTGAAATAGTAGCCACCCACCAAGTCGCACAAACCTTTGTAGGAATGACCGACATCTACCAGTACAATATGTGTGCCTTTTTCATAGTATGACCTTACCATGTGGTTAGTAAAGAAAGATTTACCACTACCGGACGGCCCTAATATGAATTTATTCCGATTGGTGCATATGCCTTTATTCATCGGCTCATCTGAAATATCTACATGAACCGGCTTGCCACTTAGCCTGTCACCTAAACGGATGCCTATCGGGCTTACAGAAGAACGGTAGTTGGTTTCCAGATTAAAAAAGCAGCAAGCTTGTGGCGAGAAGGTATCAAATGTGTCGTTCATTGGAAAATCTGCCGCATTGCCTGGTATGCCTGCCCAAAAGATTTGGGCTGCCCCTTCAGTCTCTTGCTTTGGTGTAGCATCCATTTGGGTGAGAGCAGATGAACATAGGTTTCTGATTACTTTTAGATGTTCTTTATTATCAGTCCATGCCAGCAAATTAAAATGTGCTTTAACTGGCAGCCTTTGTTCCGCAATAGCTTCATTTAAAAAATTATCCGTAGAATTTTTTGCAATGGAATTTTCCCGGCTGTAGGCTGATAAGGACTGTAACCTTAATCTTTTGCTTTCTAATTTCTGTATGGTCTTCTGAATATCATCAATAAAAACATACTGGCTGTAAATGTGGTTGCATGAAAGAAGTTGGCCAATGGGTGAAGCAAAACCAACGCTAAATTTTGTTTTATCGGTGGAGTATTTATCATAGTTTATCCGGGAGCCGCATAATGGTGGAACAAATTCAGCATCTGCCATGGTGTAAAGCTGACAATAATTTTCTCCTATTTTCCATTCATCTTTAAACTCAATGTCTCTGACTATATTTTCACCTGTTTGCAAATTCATATACTTTACAATTAAGTCAACAAGCTCACTGTTATTTAATCTGGTGAAAGAAATAAAACCACCATCCGATAATATTTTTTCAAACTGGCCAACATTATTGATGAAGTCCTGGTAATGTTTTACTTGTAGTGTTTCTTCTGGCACTATGGTTCTTTTGAGCAAACTTGAAAATACTGAAGATGATGCTTTGCGGTTTGCTGGTTTCTTTGTCAGCTGGAAAATCCACGTAAATTGACCCCCTCGCGCCAGACGAAACTGACCCCCATGCGCCATTTTAAACTGATCCCCTGTCTCCGGCTGAAATTGACCCCCTGAAAAAGGAATAAAGAACAGTTGTTTTG